>Ga0131853_10000136_pt1 | contig 118462 bp, 109 predicted proteins | sample TergutLab28metaG_FD_92764 | JGI IMG/M metagenome (GOLD analysis project Ga0131853, IMG submission 92764) | Labiotermes labralis P1 segment gut microbial communities from Petit-Saut dam, French Guiana - Lab288 P1 (version 2) (version 2) | ecosystem: Host-associated > Arthropoda: Insects >...
ATGATCACTGAATTAAGAGCATTCTTACCAAGGATTGAAGCATTGCAGTATTGGGAACAGGCAGAGGGTGTGTATCGCATTACAGCAAATCTCCATTCTTTAAGTGATTTTACACGATATGATGAACAAAAAATTGCTTTTTATCATGACTTAGTTACTTATCACCATGGTTTTATCATGGATTCAGGACGAATTAGTTGGGGTGATAGCTGCGATGCTGAACCAGAGTGGTGCGATAATCGTCATTTATTAGATGGAAGCAACGAAATTACCATTAATACTAATTTTTTGAGATTAAATCCAATTTATGACTTTGATGGGAATCCTGTATATGATCAATTGATACGCCATGATAATACGTTAAATGTGCTTTTACCTGAAAGATTCTTCGACAATGAAATAGAAATCTATGATGTCTTTCTAGAGAAGGTTACACATTGGAATCGAGTATCGCCAACTTCAACTAGTGAAGAGATGTCAGTTAATATTATTCATGTACCCGATGGTCAATATTACTTCTCTTTCGATCCATTGCTAAGAATAGAAGAGGGTCATCGGATACGTGATCCGATTGCAAATGTGTATGATGGGGTGGTGACGGATGCCTTGTTCATCCCTTCCATTTTAACACACAGCCTTTACTTTATTTCTGAGAGTAATCAGCCATTTTCTGACATTGAATCTCTCGTTTATGAGCATGGTTTAACGTCTGAGATTCAACGAGTTGAAGCAGTTTATGAGCAACATTTGGATCGGATTTATTCTATTAGAGCACATTATATTAGATCAATTGGTTTGATTGCATTGCTTATTGTTGCAAATATAGCGGTAACCTATAGTTTGGTAGCCAATTATTTTGAGCGTTATAAGTTTGATATTTTCTTAAAATCCACACTGGGATACCACATGCTCAAACGTAACCAATCATTTTTGACGATTTATCTTGGGTATAGTGTTTTTGTCATATTTTTAATGAGGCTTTTCTTTGGCTGGTATGCATTCGTCGTGGGTATAGCTATTTTATTAGTAGATACTTTAACCATGACTTTGTTTGAAAAACGACTACTGAAAAAATCATTCTCAGAAATAATGAAAGGAGAGCGTTAAGGTGATTGAGGCGATTAATGTAACAAAGGCATTCGATAACGAGGCGGTTGTATCAGATTTTAATCTTAAGATAGAAAAAGGTGATTTTATTGCTATTACTGGTGAAAGTGGGAGTGGCAAAACCACGGTTTTAAATATGCTGGGTCTCTTGGAAAAGCCTGATTTTGGTGAGGTAATTATTGAAGGAAGCTCAAGAATAAGCCGCAAAGAAGCCATGTTAATTCAGCGTCATAAGTTTGGTTATTTATTTCAGAATTACGCATTGATCGAAAATGAAACGGTAGAGGCGAATTTGAAGATTGCACTTGAATACCAGAAAGGGATTAATAAAAGTTCAGCGATGAAAGAGGCTTTGCATTTTGTTAATTTGAATTCAGCGTTTCTGAAAAAGAAGATTTATCAGCTATCAGGTGGTGAGCAACAGCGTGTTGCGATTGCACGATTATTTTTGAAAGAAGCAGATTACGTCTTCGCCGATGAGCCGACAGGCAATCTTGATACAAAAAATCGTGATATTGTCTTTGGGCTATTGAAGAAGCTAAACGAAATGGGCAGGGCAGTTGTGTATGTGACACATGATTTAGAGTTGGCTGAGATGGCTTCACGGTGGATAACGTTGAAAGCTGGGAAGTGATTGAGATGAACGTATTTAAACGGGCAATGATAAGCATTGAGCGACACTTAGGTAAAGCGATTATTTTATTGTTGTCGGTCTTTATTTTAGCGACGGTTATTGCAGGCTCATTAGCAGTAGAAGGTGCAGTGGCTAATGCAGAAGCAAATTTGCGGAACAATATGCGACCAGTGGTGTCTTTTGGTGTTGACTTGGACGCATTGAATTATTATATAGATACGTATGATGTGTTACCAATTATGCCAACCCTGACACCAGGAATTATTCGTGAGATTGCTACTTTGCCTTATGTCAATCGCGTGAATTACACCATCTTTGCTTATATTGAAACCTATCAACTTCAAGGGTATCATGCTGAAGAAATGTCAATGTTACGTATACAAGGAACATCAGAGACCATGCCTTTGCCCATGATCGAAGGTATAATTGAAATGGTTGATGGTGATGCCTTTGCAGAGGCTGATTTATCTCTACTTAGTAACGATGTTCACTCGATGATGATCTCACGAGCAATGGCTGAAACCAATAACTTATTTGTTGGCTCTGTGTTTGATTTTGATCTAAATGTATTTAGCCCCCAATTAGATTTGGGAGATTTACATGGGCAGGATAATGACAACTTATTTGCATCAGAGACTTTTTCTTTGCAAGTCATCGGGATATTTGAACCTGTAACTTTAGAGCAAAGCGAAGGAGATTGGCATCATCATATGGTGATGCGTGAGCTTCAACAAACTATTTTCACTACAAATGTCACGGCTGAAGCCTTTCAAACATTTCAAGCTGAGAATCATGCAATGGCGTTTGAAGAACAACTTGAGATAACGGGGTTGAGCACGGATGATTTTCCTTGGTTTCGAACAACGGATGAAATTGAGGTTATGGCTCATGCAGTTATGGAGCTAGCGGATGTGAATGATCTTGAAACATTTAGAACCGTTGTCACACCATTATTGCCTGAGCTGATGATAGTTGAGGATTTAACGAATTCTTTTGCTAATGTTTCTTCTTCCATGCAGCATTTGTTGGGAGTCGCTGATTGGATTTTATTGATTACGATCGGATCATCGTTATTAATTCTAAGTTTACTGATGGTTTTGTTTCTACGAGAACGTCGTCACGAAATAGGCATTTATTTAGCGTTAGGGGAGAGAAAATCAAAAATTGTTTATCAGTTATTGATTGAGGTACTTGTACCAACGCTTATTGGGATTACACTAGCCATTTTTTCAGGGCACGTTTTATCTAGCATGATGTCGCGTCATATGTTGCGTGCTGAGCTTGCAGGCTCGCAACATGCACATGTGGGCGTTCAGCATTTTGATCCAAACAGTCTAGCTGCGTTAAATATTGCGCAAGAAATGACAGCTGAGCAAGCGTTGGAAATGTTTGAGATTCCAATTAGTATGCCGACAATTGGACTGTTTTATTTCATTGGCATCAGCATTGTTATTTTTTCAACAGTTATGCCCATGATGTACATTTTACTATCCAGCCCTAAAAAGGTTTTACTTTAATGATTGGCTCTAAATTTATAAAATGAATGAGTAGTTGAAATAGCAAAGTAACCGTTATGGTTGCTTTTCTTTTGGTCTTTTGACTGCGTTTTTCGCATAGACTTTTCTTGTATAGCATTATGTACTAAGAGGGGGTCTAGGAATGGAAGTACTAAAAGTATCATCTAAGTCAAATCCTAACTCGGTTGCTGGGGCGCTTGCTAACACGTTTCGTGAGCGAGGCATTGTGGAAATCCAAGCAATTGGCGCAGGCGCATTAAATCAAGCAGTTAAAGCCATTGCGATTGCAAGAGGATATGTGGCACCAACGGGTAAAGACTTAATTTGTGTCCCAGCATTTACTGATATTTATATCGACGGATCTGAGCGGACGGCGATCAAGTTAATTGTTGAGGCCAGAGGCTAATGCTCCACTGACGGAGCACTCATTATGCTTCCAAAATCACAAGGGCAAAACATTTGTATTTTGCCCTTTTTTGTGTTAAAATTACAAGAGTATTTTATTGCCTTAATTTAAAAATGAAAAGAGTGATTTTGATGAACCGTCATGCCATGCGTCAGCTAATTGTACAAACGTTATACCACATTGAAGTTGGGGTGACAGAAAAAGAGGTTGCCATTGCTTCCATTGAAGCGTTTGTTTTAAACTTGAAAGAACATGCCATTGACAGTCCTGAGATTAAACTATCTGAGAAGATATTGGACGATGCGTTTACCATCGAAGCTTATTATTTTACAACGCTTGAGGGTATTATCGATAACTTAGAAAAAATTGATAAACTTATTGAAGAACATCTTGAAGGGTGGGCACTTTCTCGCTTGAATAAAGTAGATAAAGCGATTTTGCGTCTTGCCGTTTATGAAATGACACAAGAATTAGCACCAGCAAACGTTGTGATTAACGAAGCAATTGAGTTAACAAAGAATTTTACAGATACAGGTGATAAAAAATCTCCGAATTTTAACAACCGAGTCCTTGATAACATTGGGAAAACGTTTGAGATCGGAAAAAAATTGGCTAAGAAGTAGGTGTCTTTACCATGTCAAACCAAGAACAAGTCCCATTAACGGTCACCGCTTTGACGAAGTATTTGAAATTAAAATTTGATGTCGATTCAAATTTGCAAAAATTATTGCTGAAAGGTGAGGTTTCAAATTTCAAACGCCATTCACGCGGGCATTTTTATTTTACGTTAAAAGATGAAAAGACACAAATTAGTGCGGTGATGTTTGCCAGTGCTACTAAAGGGGTCAAATTTGAACCAACAAACGGGATGCAAGTCGTGGTGACAGGAAGCATTTCCCTTTATGAACCATCAGGCACTTATTCGATTCATGTGACAAGAATGCTAGAAGACGGTGTGGGGAATTTGTATGTGGCCTTTAATCAGTTAAAAGAAAAACTGAGTGCGAAAGGCTTGTTTAACGATGCGCATAAAAACCCATTGCCTAAGTTACCGAAAGCCGTTGCGGTTATCACTTCGCCAACTGGAGCCGCTGTGCGCGATATGATCACGACGATTAGAAGACGTTCACCTAATGTGCAAATTTATTTGTACCCGGCTTTGGTACAAGGTGATGAAGCAGCAGCAGATATTGTGAATAAGATTGAGCAAGTAAACGCTGATAGTCTCGTTGATACGATAATTGTGGGGCGAGGGGGTGGCTCAATCGAGGATTTATGGGCGTTTAACGAGGAAATAGTGGCGGAAGCTATTTTTGCTTCACAGATACCTGTGATCTCGGCGGTTGGGCATGAAACTGATTTTACCATTGCTGATTTTGTAGCGGATATGCGAGCACCGACACCAACGGCTGCCGCTGAAATGGTGGCACCGAACATTGTGGATGTGCTAGCGCATTTAAATCAGCTAAAAGCACGTTTGAACCAAGGATTAAAGACCCAAGTGGAGGTTAAAGAAGCCTTATTGAAGAGGTTATCAAATCACTATATCATGAAAAACCCGCGGACTTTGTTTGATGGACGCTTATTGAAACTTTCTCAGTTAGAGAAGCAATTTGGGTACGCTTTAAACGAGAACGTTGCGCAGAAAAAGCAACAACTAGAGCGCTTGGATATCAGCTTGAATGAGCGTGTTCAGCAACATTTAGTGCAGACGAAGAATCATTATACGGTGATGCTGACAAAGCTTGAGATGTTAAATCCCTTAGCCGTGTTGAAAAAAGGTTACGCAGTGGTCACAGATGAGGCTGGTAATGCCGTCAAAGATGTGAAGGATTTAACGGTGGGGAAAGAAATTGCAGGAACACTGAATCAGGGACGCTTCAAAGCGCAAGTAACGGAAATTATAAAAAAGTAGGTGTCACATATGGCAGAGAAAAAAGAAGTTAAATTTGATGAAGCTTTGCAGCAATTAGAAGGCATCATTCGGAAATTAGAAGCAGGGAATTTACCTTTAGAGGAAGCGATTGAATTGTATAAAGAAGGCATGACGTTGTCGACCGATTGCCATCAGAAGCTACAAAAAATCGAAGCAGAAGTCGTCAAGTTGGTGGATGCCTCTGGGAATGTGAGTGACTTTAATGAAAGCGGTGACTAGATGATGAATTTGCACGCATACATGGAACAGCTTAAAAATGAGATTGATGCCGCATTGATGGCTCATCAGTATAGCAGCACGCACACCGTCGCTGAAGCGATGCGGTATTCTTTGCGAAATGGCGGGAAAAGGTTTCGTCCTGTTTTGCTTTTAATGTTTTTAGACGCTTTTGGTGTGGAACGAAAAAAAGGAATGGCCACAGCCGTCGCGCTTGAAATGATTCACACTTATTCGCTCATTCACGATGATCTACCTGCGATGGATGACGATGATATGAGGCGTGGGCATCCAACCAACCATAAAGTCTATGGTGAAGCCGTCGCGATTTTAGCTGGCGATGGATTGTTAACGGATGCTTTTAATGTGTTAGTCAACGATCAAAGCCTTGACATTGACACACGGTTGAAATTAGTGCGGTTATTATCAGCGGCAGCGGGTTCATGCGGCATGATTGAAGGCCAGATGCTGGACATGGAAGCCGAAGTGAAACCTGTTGAAGACTTAGAAAAATTAAAGAACATTCATCAATTAAAAACAGGGAAGCTCATTGAGTTTGCTTGTTTAGCTGCTGGGTTTATTGCCGATCCAACGGATCGCCAGCTTCATAAATTGCGCTGGTTTTCGAACCACGTTGGCCTTGCTTTTCAGATTCAAGATGATATTTTAGATGTTGAAGGCGATGCTGAAAAAATCGGGAAGACTGTCGGCAGTGATGAAGCAAGTGGGAAATCAACGTATGTCTCGTTGCTTGGTTTAGACGGTGCGAAAGCGATGTTGGAAGCTGAGATTAATAAAGCCGTTGCGGAGCTTGATGGTTTGCCAGCAGATACTGAGATGTTAAAAGAGTTGACGCTATATGTGGCGGGTCGGGATAGCTAAATGCTGCTTATACTAAACCGCCCCTTTTAAAACCTTCGAGTGGGTGGTTTAGTAAAAGAAATCTTAATATCTATTGATTTAAAAGTTATAAATGGGTATAATTATACTAAACCGCCCCTTTTAAAACCTTCGAGTGGGTGGTTTAGTAGAGGTGTTGAAGCATGTGCGATCATAAAATAGAAGAACTAAAGCAATTATTTGAGAAACATGATTATGTGATGAGAACCTCAGATTTGCATAAAGAAAAAATTTATTATTCAAATATCCAACAATTTGTTGCAATGGGGTTGATTGAAAAAGTGAAGCGTGGCTACTATCAATGGATTTATGAATATGCAGATAGTGACGTTGTTCTTTTGAACAAACTTTTTCCAGATGCTATTTTTTGTATGGAAACAGCAGCTTTTTATTATAGATACAGTGATCGAACGCCTGCACAATGGAATTTTGCTGTTCATCGTGATGTTTCGAAAACTCGCTTTTTGGTTGATTATCCTTTTATCAAGGCATATAGGAGCAACTCAAAAGTGCTTGAATTAGGTGTGACTGACTATGATATAGATGGTGTCAAAGTGAAAATGTACGATCGAGATCGTACTGTTTGTGATTTTCTAAGGTGTTCAGATCAAACGGATAAAGAAATCCTCAATAAAGTTATTCTCTCTTACGTGAATGACCCAAAGAAGAATATTCCCAACTTAATCAGATACGCAAAAATTCTTCGAGTAACAAAAAAAGTTGAAACTTGGATTGGAGTATGGATGTAAATGAAAGATATTGGAGCATCAATCCTTGCGAGATTGAAAAATAAGTCGAAAGAATTAGATATACCATATCAACAGTGTTTACAGCTTTTTGTGCAAGAGGAGTTTTTACGAAGACTTTCTAAATCAAAATACGCAGATAATCTTATCTTAAAAGGTGGATATTTTATATATACGCTCAGCAATTTTGAAAGCCGTGTTACGATAGATGTTGATTTTCTTTTAAAACAAGTGATATCATCTATAGAAGATGTTCAGAAAGTTATTGAGCATATTGTTGCAACGCCTGCTGGTAATGATTATATTAAAATGACAGCAAAAAAGTTTGAAGAAATCTCAGCGCAACGTAAGTACAAGGGAGTGAGTGCTCAAATTACTGCTGAGATTAAACGTGTAAAAATTCCTTTCAATATTGATATTGGGGTTGGAGATGTTATCCTGCCTCATGTACAATCAAACCTAGTGAACACACAGCTTCAAGATTTTGAAAAGCCAGAAATTAAGACTTATTCATTAGAAAGTGTGATTGCAGAAAAATTTGATGCGATCCTGCAGCGTTTTGAATTAACGAGTAGAATGAAAGATTTTTATGATATCTACTACATTTCTCAAACGTTTGATTTTGAGGGATTGGTTTTACAAGAAGCCATGTATGGCACATTATTATATCGAAAGACTGCATACGAAAGCGGTAGTTTTGTTCGTATTATGGGACTTGTTAATGATGAAGCCATCCAAATGCGTTGGCGACAGTTTTTGAAAAAAATGCCGGGCGTGTACCTTGAATTTTCAGAGGTAATGACGGGCATCCAGCAGTTTCTTGAGCCTGTTTTTAACAAAATTGTGAGGGAGGAACTATTTTCTTTAAATTGGAATGCAACAAAATCACAGTGGGGGTGATGATCAAAAATAGTCAATTGCAAAAAGCAGAAACTATCACGTATTGGCTTGTTTTTACGAAACACGTGATATTCCGCATTGACTGGATAGCTTTTCGCAATTGCCTACTAAATTAAAAAAACGAAAGGAGGAGCAGCGATGTCTACTGAAAAGAAATTTAATGTTAAAGAGATCGAGAATCCTGACTTCCTCAAAGATTTATCAACGAAAGAACTAAATGAATTGTGTTCAGATATTCGCCAATTTTTACTAGAGTCTGTTTCAAAAACAGGCGGGCATTTATCGTCTAACTTAGGTGCTGTTGAATTGACGGTTGCCATGCACAAAGTGTTCAATTCACCAACGGACAAACTCATTTGGGACGTTGGACATCAAGCTTACACGCATAAAATTTTAACCGGGAGGGCTCATCGATTTGATACGCTTCGCCAATTTAAAGGGTTGAGTGGTTTTCCAGACCCGTCAGAGTCGGAGCACGATGCATTCATCTCGGGGCATTCATCGACTTCGATTTCGGCTGCGGTTGGCATGGCCTATGCGCGTGATTATAACGAGGATGATTACGAAGTTGTTTCGGTGATTGGCGATGGGTCGTTGACAGGTGGGCTTGCGTATGAAGCGCTTAACCACATCGGTAACGTTAAGAAAAAATTAATTGTTATCTTGAATGATAACGAAATGTCTATCTCACCTAACGTTGGGTTTATGTCGACGTTATTTACAACGTTTAGGCGGCAAGATGCTTATGTAAATACCGAGCGTCAGTTACGTAAGGCGTTAGGAACGGAAAATTTCATTGGTCGTGCGATTGTTCGGATGAAAGCGAATCTTAAGCAGATGTTTTTAAGTGAGCTGCAGCCTTATGAGGCGATGGGATTTAAGTATTTTGGCCCGATTAATGGGCATAACATGAACGATTTGGTACGTAGTTTGGAATACGCAAAAAAGGTGGATAAGCCGATCATTATTCACGTTAAAACGATGAAGGGTAAGGGGTATGTGCCGGCTGAAAAGGATACCGATGGTTCGTGGCACGGGGTGACACCGTTTGAATTAAACGCTAGCGATGATCACACAGAAATAGCTGAGGAAACACAGGTTTCGTGGAGTAAGCATATTTGTTCCGGTTTGGTTGAGTTGACTAATAATAACAATCGTGTGGCCGTGATTACGCCAGCGATGATTCACGGTTCGGTGCTTTATGAATATTTAGCGGCTTATCCTGAGCGGCTTATTGACGTTGGGATCGCCGAGGCGCACGCGGTGACGATGGCAGCGGGAATGGCCTCTCGTGGGATGAAGCCGTTTGTGTCGATTTATTCAAGCTTTTTGCAACGGGCGTACGATCAAATTCAACACGACGTGTGTTTGCCGAATTTAAACGTGGTGCTTGGGATTGATCGCGCAGGGATTACCGGCGCTGATGGGAAAACGCACCAAGGGATTTACGACATTGCGATGTTACGACCGTTTCCTAACATGACGATCATGATGCCACGTAACGCCGATGAGGCTTTCAACATGTTGCACACGGCTTATCGCATTAATGGACCGGTGGCGATTAGGTATCCGCGCGGTAACGTTGAGAAAGTGTGCCCTAAATACGCCGAGTGGCAAGAAATTCCAGTAGGAAAATGGGACATTCTAAAGAACGGCGATGATTTAGTGGTGATTTCAGTAGGCCCTGTTTTGGATGACTTGTTAAAGCTAGCTGATGACCTTGCGCAGGAAAAAGGGCTAAATATCGGTGTGGTAAATGCCCGTTACATTAAACCGCTTGATGTTGAAGTGCTGAATCGGATTGCTGCGGCTGATGTGCCGGTCCTTGTTTACGAAGAAGCGTCCTTAATTAGCGGTCTTGGAAGTGCTGTGATTGAATATTACAACCAAACTAACAAGCAAGCTAATGTGACCAGAATGGGTGTGCCAGACAAAGCGATTGGTCACGGAGATGTGCCAACGGTCCTTGATTCACTAGCACTATCAGTGAATGATGTGAAGAAAAAGATTTTGCAGTTAGTAGGTGAGGGTCATGAGTAACAGCAAAGAACGACTGGATGTGCTCATGACTAGTCTGGGGTTATTTGAATCACGAGAAGCCGCTAAGCGTGCGATTATGGCGGGGATTGTATTAGTGAACGACGAACCGGTTGATAAAGCTGGTACGAAAGTACCAGTGGACGCAGAGATTCGCCTGAAAGGGCAAGTGATGCCGTATGTGAGTCGCGGCGGTTATAAGTTGGAACAAGCGATTAAGGCATTTAACTTGGATTTAACGGATAAAATCATCATCGACGTTGGTGCATCAACGGGTGGTTTTACCGATTGTGCTTTGCAAAACGGAGCGCGGATGTCTTACGCGGTTGATGTCGGGTATAACCAGCTGGCTTGGAAGTTACGCCAAGATGAGCGTGTGTTAAGCATGGAACGCACCAACTTTCGACACATGCAGCCAGCTGATTTAGCGCACGGTGTACCAACTTTTGCTTGCATGGACGTGTCGTTTATTTCGATTAAGCTGTTATTGCCAGTATTGAAGGAATTGTTGGCCGCTGATGGTGAGATCGTGGCTTTGATTAAACCGCAATTTGAAGCGGGGAAGGCTTTAGTTGGTAAAAAGGGAATCGTTAGAGATGCGAAGGTACATGTAACGGTGATCAAGGACATTACCGCTTTTGTTCGCGAGTTAGGATTAGTTCCGCTTGGATTAACTTTTTCGCCGATTAAGGGTGGGGTAGGGAACATTGAGTTTTTGCTTAACATCGGTTTAGAAGGCGAACAAATTATTACGGATGAGCGGGTTGAAGAGGTTGTAAAAACGGCTCATAATGGGTTGAAGTAGGAGGTTCGGGAAGGAGGTTTCTGATATAAATTTCAACTTTCCCACGGCACAAGAACGCCCAAATTTCGATTTGAGTTTTTAAATGTTTGAAATCTGTGGGATTGGGGTATCCTATTTTGGACAGGTAAAGGGTGATTTGAATGAATGAAAATAGTAGAGAAGAATTAGAAGATGAAACAGGTTTAGACCCTTTTGTTATGGGTGGTGTCAAAGGCGAGATGATTGCCGACGCTTTAAATGTCTTTACCACAGATGAAAAAGAAGAAGAAGATTATGGAATGTGGGGGCTAGGTGTCGCTGGTGTTTTCATGTTAGTCTTTTCTGGAACTAGTGGCATGGGACTTTTTGATAACGCAAATGAGATTGTTTCTACTCTTGTGTCGTTTGCGGGTGTAGTCGTCGCTGTTCCTTGTGCTATTTTAATGTTTCTTAGGCTAAGGAAAAGAAAGGTTTTGAACAAGATAGCTTCACTCGTTGTATCTTCACAATTACGAAAAATTGATGATATTGCCCGATTTACAGGAATGTCAGAAAATAAAGTTATCGACCATTTACATCTACTGTTTTCAAATTCAAGTGGTCATAAATTAGGAAATGACGCCCGCTATTTAAAAGGTGGCAAGCTAGATTTAGAAACCATGGAAATCAAGTTATCAGACAAGTACACAGAAAAAGAACCGTGGACATGTGTTTATTGTCGTGCGGTCAATGAAAAGGACGCTCTCGTTTGTTCATCATGCCATGCCCCAAAGAAAAAAGTTTAACCACATATCTATCAAATAGTTAAAAGGTGGTAAATCCTGTGACCATAACACTAATTAGACACGCAAAAGTCAACTATAAATTTAAAAAGTCCTATCGTCATTTTGAATTTGATAAATCATGTACCGAATATGATAATAGCCCTGTGCTTCAAGAAATTGAACACAGGGCTAATTCTATTACTGGCAACATTATTTATGTGAGTAGCTTGATCAGAACCCACGAAACGGCACAGCTACTATTTTCGGGTATTATGCCAACTGAAAACAAGCTATTTGATGAAGTGCCTATCAAATCATTCGCACCATTACCAATAGCACTACCTACAGCCCTATGGTTCGGTATGATTGATATTTCAGAGAGAAAGGTGGATCGGCTTGCAAATCGCAATAAGAAATGGGAGCTCATTTTAATTATTAGTGGGATTATCATCTTTGGTGGTTTAATTATACTAGGTCGGATTTGGTAAAAAATGGAGAAAAGATTAATTTCTTACAGCACGTTTTTTACCCGATTGGGTGTATTCATTCTACTTTGATAATGGTATAATGCATGAGCACCAGTTGAGAAACATAAAAGCTCAGGAACGTTTGTCACGTAGACGTTTGTTTCAGAGTTTTTATGTGATTTTTTATAGTGTTTTGATAGTGATGATTGACAGCTTTTAACTGGTGTTATTGTGGAAATAAATGTGTTGTGAGATTTTGGGTTCTTACGACACATTTACTTTATGCGTTTGGGTGTAGGCATACAGTCAAGATCAGGCTACAGGTTGATATTTTTAACAATTGTGGGAATACTTGAAGGTATACGCTTATGACATTCAAACAATGAGAAAAAAGGTAGTGAGAACAATGAATGTTAAACTTTCAGATTCGAAAAATGATTTTTTAATTCGTGATCGGGTAAATCGTATTTTTAATCAAGCGATTAGCCATCGATTGGTTTATGTCATTGCTGGATCCGGGTACGGTAAAACACAGGCTGTTCGACACTATGTTGAAAGACAAGAGGGTGCTGTTATTAGGTGGATGCAACTCACTGAGAACGATAACAATCCGTTTTGTTTATGGGAAACTGTGACGCACACAACAGGCATTGACAATTCAGAATTAGCTAATCGGTTACGTGAAATTAGATTTCCAGAGACCCAGGCGCAATTTGAGCTTTTCGTAGAAATAACCAAACAAATGGAGCCTGAGGGTCGCATCTTTTTAGTTTTGGATGAATTTCACTTGATCAACTCGAAAGAAACGATGCTTTTTATTGAACGTTGTATTCACATAGATAATCCTAATTTATGTGTCATTATTATTTCGCGTGTGGAGCCTCATCTGAATGCTGTTTCTTTGTTCTCTCGAAATGAAGGGGTCATCGTAACTGAAAAAGATTTGTGTTTTAACGAGCAAGAGGTCAAGCTGTTTCTTGATTATCATGGTGTCTCAATTCCGACAAAATTTCTATTACAACTCATAGAAATCACGAAGGGGTGGCCGTTAGCGATTAATCTGTTCGCGTTGATTTTGAAGCGAACCTCAACGGATCGGGTTCAAAATGCTTTAGAAGCGATGCGAGACAACATTTTAAAATTGTTTGAATTTGAAGCTTGGAACACCTTATCACCGAGTGTTCAAAAAAAATTAGTGAGCGTCTCGTTGTTATCTCGCTTGCCGATTGTTCCCGTGGAAGAAATTTTCAAAGACATTCAAGAGTTAGATGGTTTTCCTGAATTGAATGCGTTTATCTGGTTTCATGGTTTCACGAAGGATTTTAAAATACATCCTTTGTATTTGGAATTTTTGCAGAGTAAGGAACAGGTTTTATCCGAGGAGGAAAAACAAGAAACTTATCGATTAGCAGCACAGTGGTGTTCAGAAAATGATTTTAAGATGGAGGCCGTTGGTTATTACGAAAAAACAGCTCAATATGATCAGATGGTACGGATCTTTTTCTCCTATCAATTCAAGTATTCCTCTCATGTTAGCAGGTATTTCCTTGAAGTGTTAAACAAGATTGAGCTTGCGTCTGTCACCGAAGCTGAGCCGATTGTTTTATTTTTGAAGCATTATTTCACCCCGTTATTTTTAGCTGGAACAGGTGAATATGAACAAGCAGAAGCATATGCGTTGTCTGTTGTTGAAGCCTTTCAATCAATTGACACCCCTTTTTCAGTGAGTCTTTTGCAAGCGACATACAGTAATTTAGTTTTTATTGATATGCATTTGTGTGTCGCCACGCACGTGTATAAAGGAGCAGAGTATTTACAAAAATCAATTTTATATTTCAAAAAATCTTCACTTGAAGCACTTAAGATGGGGGATGCTTTTATTAATGGCTCCCCTCAAATGTTCGCCTGCTTAGTGGGAGAAGGAGCCAGCTTGCTACATTTTGACTATTTTTTAGCCTCGGTTAGATTAGTTTCCGGACTGATTGAGCAAACCGAATATAAAATATATGCAGGGTATGATGAATTGGTTGAATGTGAGTATGCGTTTTTTAAAAACGAGCTTAGCGATGCTCGGAATCACGCCTACAGTGCTATTTTAAAAGCACGGTTACATAAGCAATACAGCATTGCGGCTTTTGCAGAAAGTTATTTGCTTCAAATTGCTCTCCAAGAAGGAGAAATAGAAATGGCAGAGAAAGCTCTCGACCAGTTACAAGCTTATTTAGAATATCCGCATTTTTACCATTTCCAACTGGATTACGATCTGTATACAACTTTTTTCTATACAAAAATTGGTATCCTTGAGAAAATTCCTGCGTGGATAGCAACAGAGGAAAAGCGGGTAGGGTCGGATCAAAAGGTGCCAACAAGAGAGTTGATCGTGCTTGCTACGTATTACATTGCCTGTAAAAATTATCGTCAAGCACTCATTATTTTACGCAATTCTTACCCGAGGAGCGTTTACGAGCGGTATTTGTTTGGAGAAATTAGAATCGCCTTATTAACGGCAGTGGCTTGGTTACAGACGGGATACCCTGTGGAAGCGGTGCGTGAGTTTGAAAAAGCGTATCAATTATCCTTAAATGGGAAATTTGAGATGTTCTTTATTGAAGTAGGAAAAGAGGAGTTTCATCCTTTAGCAACTGCCGCTTTAAACTTAGAAAGCAGTGTGATCCCAAAAGATTGGCTTAAGCGAATAAAGAGACAAGTGTCTGTTCATGCAAAAAAGTCATTAGTGATTGCATCTGCTTTCAAGCAACCATTCGACGAGGAATCAGCAATGGTTCCACTCTCAAAACGTGAAGAAGAGGTTTTGCGTGATCTGTACCACGGCCTTTCAAGAGATGAGATTGCACTGAATAGACACGTCTCTGTCAATACCGTTAAAAAATCATTACAATCCATCTATAGTAAGTTAAATGCACAAAGTGGCATCGACGCTGTGCGCATTGCGATTGAGAAAAACTTGATAAAGTAACCTCACAATGTTTGATCTGAAAAAACATCCCAATTTCAACATTTCGTTAAATTGAGGTGTTTTTTCTTGTGTAGAAGTTAATCTTTACCCTTTAGGGTGTAGTTGCTTAATTGTACTGTGAGTATAATTAGAATAGCTCATCAAGTGATGAGAAATATCAGCAGTTAGGAGGTGTAAATGGATGAATTCAAGAAACATGCTAAAGGTACTGGTAGTCATCCTGAGCATCGCATTTTTAATTGCATCTTTGCCGATACAAGCTAATTTTCCTTTGACTCACGATGCTCTTTATGATAACGACGCGCCTGATCGATTATACAGTGAATTTGAAGATGTTTATGATAGGGCTGCCGAACCGTCGGAACCAGCTTATCATCCAGACGAGGGGTTGGATGATAAGTCTAGTGTGCAAGTAGAAGTTGAGGAAGAAATTGTTGATGATAGCGAAGACGAAAACCTTGAATTTGAAGAAATTGAAGAACTCACGCTTTATACAGATGAAGCTGGCTTGGTTACGGCTGAAGTGTCGACTTGGACACAATTTCAACAAGCAATGGGTAATCGTGATGTTCAATTGATTAGCCTTCAGAATAACATTGTCACAGGGACTAATACAGCTGCTTTCACATTAAATCCTTTTACTGGCACAACACCAGCAATTAGAAATGCAACTGCAAGAACGCTTATCATCGAAGGGAACGGTTATATTTTCGACATTGGAAATTCTAGTATGACCTTAGTAAACGAAACCTTAACTGGCACTTCAAACAACTGGGACATTACCTTTCGAAACATTAATTTGTATCACGGCAACTATTACGGTTTTATGACAGCTAGACAAATGAATGCTACTAACGAGGATCGTGTCACTTTTCGGTATCACAATGTTAGGCACGTGGGAAATCAGATTATTCATTCGCCAAGAGCACATGTTTTTATTTCTGGAGAATTCTCTAGTACCAGAGTAACAAATTATACCAGTGCTGCTCGTGGAACCAATATTAACATGAATCGAAATCAAGATGCTAATTTTTACGTTAGAAATGTCACGCTTCAAGACGGAGCAAACGTCACCCTTCACGGTTATAATGCTGGCAATATTCATGTAACTAATGGTGGGAATTTTGTTGTCGGAAGCCATGCGACACTGACAACCACTTTGTCAGGAACCCCTTTTTGGCTAGGTACCGGTGCGCCTTGGTGGGAAGCTGAAGGGAATAATATTTTTGTTGAAGATGGTAACATCATCGTTCATTCAGGTGCCATTTTGAATTTATTTCCTGTAGCTAACTTTGGTGCTATTAATATTACCGGTGCAAACAATCGGATGGAAATCCACCCAGATGCCACGGTAAACATTACGCAAAGCAACCATAGTCATACTCACACAAACACGGTAGCTAATCATCGTCAACGTACGACGCTTGGTTTACATGGGAGTAATAACCGATTAGAAGTTTATGGGACGTTAAACATTAACTTGCATGGCGACGGAGCGAACGGTAATAACATTGTTCATCTTGGTAGTACGTCACACATCAACATTCGAAGAGCAGCGCATGCTGGTTCGTATGGGCAAATGAATATTCGTGTAACAGGAAGAACGGGCATGACGAATCATGTCATTAACATCACCGATAATGCGCAATTAAATGTGCAAATGGGTGGAAAATTAGACATTGACGTTGCGGGCCGAACAACCGGTGCAGGTCACATCATTAACGTTGGAAATAACTCACAGTTTCACGTAGAAGCAGGCGGTATCTTTGATGTTCGTGCAGACGGCACAAGTGCAGACATGCGGCTCATTCAGTTTGGAACAGGTGGTAGTTTCCGCTTTGCGGATGCTGAACGCATCCACTTGCAACGAAGAAGTGTGATTGCAGGTGCGAATGCGACGAATAATGGTTTAATCGGGATGGCAGCCACAGCAGGCTTCTTAGAAATGGACATTCAAGAAGTTAGTCGCTGGCCACAAGGTAATTTTGATGCCACACCGCCGCAGCATTGGCTTCCGATGTACGGCATGCGGATTGCTTTCCCTACTGCGGGTACGACCGTCGCTGCTCATGTTTTTAGTAATGCGACGCATGGCGCTTCCTTAACGACCGAAATGAGTGCAGATTTTAGGAATAATTTTCAAACGCACAACACACAGCGTGTTTTGTTTGAAAGGATTCCAGAGGTTGAAGTGGCCATCCTGAGTGTCGCAACGGATAATGTGAATCAAAACGCTTCAAGAGTGATCCATGGGGTCACCAATCCGCATGCTTATGTGCGATTAGGTTATCACCCGTACAACAACGATGTGTCACTGGCAATCACCGATCAGGAGCACGCCATCCCAAGCCCGGTTACCGATTTGGCGAATCCTAATATTAATACTACGGAATTCACTGACAACTTTACCGTTCAAGCAGACGAGTTTGGAAGTTGGTCGTTTACGATTCCACCGGGAAGAAATTTTACGGCTAATAGTACAATCACAGCCTTCGCTTTCTTAAATGGAAAGTATGGGCGTGATTCACAGGTTGTGTTAGATGAAACTGCGCCAAAAGCGGATCCTGTGACGAGGAGCGTTAATGAAGGGGATCCGATTGTATTGGATCCAAATGCGTTTATTCAAAATATCAGAGATACAAATCCGCGTTTGCAAAATTTTGTCGTTGCGTTTTCAAATGAAAACAGTTGGTTGGGATCAGAGCACTTGTTAGCGTCACCTGGGACACATGCCATCTTCATTGATTTGTGGGATGAAGCTGGGAATCATGCCCTCATCAGATCGGAATTAATTGTTGTGCCAGCATACACGGGTTCTTTAATATTGAGCGTTCCGACAACGATGTCCTTCGGAACACACGTTATCGGAAGTGTAGACACACGGATTGGCATTTCATCAGTCAGTGAGCCTTTAGGTGTTACTGATACGCGAATAGACCGAAGCCCATGGGAGTTAAGAGCTCGAATGGATCAAGATTTATTCAATCCAACCTTTAATAGTTATTTGCCAGTCGTTTTTCAACGAGATGGGATTTTCAGTTTTCCTCTGTCATCCGCAAGTGTGATCATTGATTCTCGCACGAACGATGATGCTAATATGTTTGATATCACATCAAGCTGGCTGGATTCATCAAACAACTCAGGCTTGTATGTGGATGTAAGAAGTGGTGCCGCAAGGATAGGTGCCTATCGTGGCAGCATTCGATGGTCAATCATAAATGCTCCGTAAAGCGGATGATTCGAGGAGGTGGTGATATGAGGAAAAAATTGAAAGTAATGCTTGTTTTGGCACTGACGATGTTACCAAGTTTTACTGCAAGGAGTGTTTATGGAAACGAAGAATCATCACCTAGGCAGGGAGTTGAGTATGAATCTGAGGCAAGTATCGGGTTTTATGGGGAGTGGGAGTCACCGGATGAAGATGAGGAAGCAACAAGATCGCCCACACCCCCTCAGGAGCAAACACCGGTAACGCGGTTGCCTGAAACAGGGGCGGTTGGAAATAGCGTCCTCATGACAGTAGGTCTCTCATTGTTTTCAATGGCAGTTATCTTTAAAATCATTAGCATAAAGGAGAATAATCGTAATGAAAAAAATTAAAAAAATGGTCTTTTCAGCGACAATTGCGGCGTTGGTAATTGGTAATCTTGTTCCAACAATTGTTTTAGCAGATGGTGGTGAGTACGAATCTGAGGCAGCGGTTGAATTTGTGCCGTTCACAGGCGTCACACCACCAAGGGATCCAGATAATCCTGGTGATACTGTGTCACCGTATCCAGACCCAAATCCTGGAACAAGTGGCCCTTTAAGTATTGATTTTGCATCAACGTTTGACTTTGGTGTTAATCAAATCACAAACGAAGACATGACGTATTATGCGTTGCCACAACTGGTTAGAATTGCAGATTCGTCTGGTGAATACCGACTTGAGCCTCGTCCACATTATGTGCAAGTTACCGACAGCCGAGGAAGTAATGCTGGTTGGTCGTTACAAGTGAGACAAAATGGACAACTTAGCTACGAGGATACGTTACACGATACGCTACACGGTGCACAAATTTCTGTAACGGGTGTAACACCAGCGTCAATTTCAACAGCAGCAGCACCTAGCACACACGATTTTATTCTTGATCCAGAAGGTGCGGCATCTAATGTGATGCTAGCAGCTCAAGGAGAAGGCGCATTAACGTGGATCGCACGTTTTGGTGCATTAAGTGAAGTAGACGATGAATTAAGAAATACAAACGTTTCTTTATTTGTACCGGGTGCAACACCGAAAGATGCGGTTGTTTACACAACCACATTAACTTGGATATTAACTGACGTACCAGGAAACTAAGCGTCAGGTGTATTTAAAAACAAAACAAAAGGAGCATTCGAAATGAAAAAATTTAAAACATTGCTTTTAGGAAGTTTAGGGTTGGCAGTTTTACTTACAACTGGTTCTACGGTGTTTGCAGAGAGTGATGATACCACTCAAGGTGACATTGTCTTTACTCGTGGAAGTATCGATATTGGTGGACCTGATGGTCAATCAGCGCCATCGATTGACTTCGGAATACATACGATTACATCAGGAGATAGAACCTATGATGGAACGCCGTCTTCGCCTGTAACGGTTACTGATAATCGAGGAACTGAGGAAGGGTGGTCTGTCACAGTAAGACAAAGCACAGAATTTACACAGGATACACACACGCTTGCTGGTTCAGAAATTAGAATTGGTAACATTGCCGGTGCTGCGACAACAACTGGAAGTAATTTAATTTTATCTCCAAGTGAAGCGACATCAATTGTTGCCGGTGCAGATTCAGGAAGCGGGGCAGGGGTTAATCATTTTGATTTAGAAAGCATCGTGTTACACATCCCAGCTGGTGTTAACACAATGGTTGGTGCTTACCAAGCAGATTTAGTTTGGACAGTGCTAACGACACCTTAAATGAAACCCCGCATACATCGTATTATGTTATATATAATACGATGTATCATTTTTTTAAATGAAAACCAAAATAATCAAAAAGGAGCGTTGTAAAAAATGTTAAAGAAAAGAGTAGGAGCGATCCTAGTATGGTTGGCAATTTCGTTCGCATTATTAAATTTCATAGAAACCAGGGCATCGGAACTAAATTTTTCTGTTGAAACGATCCTGCCTGATAATCAGATCACAGAGGGTGTCTCTTATTTTGACTTACTACTAGCACCTTCTGAAACACAAACGGTGCAAATCAGATTAACTAACAACACCGATGAAGACATTGTGGTTCTTCCTGTCATCGCAACAGCGACAACGAATCATAATGGTGTTGTTGAGTTTGTGCCTCGTGATGTTGAGCGTGATTCAACGCTAATGTATCTCATGGAAGAGATCGTCACAGTACCCGAAGAAGTCATCATACCAGCTAACGGTGTTTACTTGTTAGACCTTGACATAGAGATGCCAGAAGAGGCATTTGAAGGGATATTAGCAGGTGGCATTACGTTGCGTGAGCGAGACGAAGAGCTCGATGAAATGGAAGAGAATGACGAAGCAGGCATGACCATTAGAAATTTATTTGAGTTTGTAGTCGGCATCGTGCTACAAAACGATGCGTCGGCAAGTGTACAGGTTGAACCTGATTTAGTGTTAAGGGAAGTTTATCCAACTCACATTAATCGCCGAAATGTCATCATTGCTAATGTACAAAATGTGATGCCAAACTTTGTTAGATCCCTGACGGTTGATGCAAGGATCATGAGAGAAGGTAGTGAGGAAGTTCTTTTTTATCTAGAGATAGACGAAGCGCATATGTGGCGTATGGCACCCAATTCTAACATTGATATTCCCATTCGACTAGAAGGAGAAGCGTTAGAACCGGGTGATTACATCCTTGATTTGAGAATGACTGCGAGGCATCAAACCGAAGATGAGGATATTGAAATAGAAAAGGTGTGGCAATGGCGCGAACCCTTTTCGATCACAGAAGCGGAAGCTACGTTTTTGAATTCGGAAGATGTCACGATTCCAGCCACATTTGACTTTCCGTGGCTACCGGTGCTGATTGTTTTATTAACGGTTGTTTTTGTGGTCTTGCTTGTGATAAGATTAACGCATAATAAGCGCGTTAGGCAAAGAGAAAAGTTTGATGATTTAGAAAAGCGCTTGTTAGAGATTCAAAGTAGATATAAACAATAATAAAACACATCATTCAACAAGGAAACGCAGCAGTTCAACCGTTTTGGTATAATGACTGCTGCTTTTTATTGTTTAAGGAAGTTATATTCAGTTGGCTTTTTTCGTGTGATGTCTAGCCTGCTTATCGAATAGGCGCTTTACAATTTGTACATAATTGATATAATAAATAAGAACAGGTTATTATTAAAAGCATGAAAGAGGGTATTTGAATGAACGTTTACAAAAATTTAACGGATTTAATTGGGAAGACACCACTATTGGAATTGGGCAATCTTGCGAGTAAGTATGAGGTATCAGCGACATTGATCGGAAAGCTGGAGAGCTTTAATCCAGGCGGTAGTGTGAAAGATCGCATTGCTTGGTCGATGATTGTGGATGCTGAAAAGAAGGGGCTATTAACGGCAGATTCTGTTATTATTGAACCAACTAGTGGTAATACAGGTATTGGATTAGCAATGGTCGCTGCGGCACGGGGTTATCGCATTATTTTAACGATGCCTGACACGATGAGTGTGGAACGTCGCAATTTATTAAAGGCTTACGGTGCTGAACTGGTGTTGACGGATGGGGCAAAAGGGATGAAGGGTGCCATTGCGAAAGCAGAGGAATTAGCAAGTACGACACCGCATTCGTTTTTGCCTAGCCAGTTTGCCAATCCTGCTAATCCTGCGATTCACGTTAAAAAAACCGGTCCAGAAATTTGGGAAGATACGCACGGCAATGTCGATGTGTTAATCGCTGGTGTTGGGACTGGTGGCACCATCTCTGGTGCAGGTGGTTATTTAAAATTGAAAAATCCAACACTTCATGTGGTGGCGGTTGAGCCAAAAGACTCGCCGGTTTTATCACAAGGAACGCCTGGGCCGCATAAAATACAAGGAATTGGGGCTGGCTTTATCCCTGAAACGTTAGACACGGACATCTACGATGAAATCATAACGGTGACCAATGAGGATGCGTTTGAAATGGGACGCGAACTTGCTAAAGTTGAAGGGTTATTGGTTGGTATTTCATCTGGCGCAGCCGTTTGGGCCGCTTTACAGGTCGCAAAACGCCCTGAGTTTGCTGGTAAAAACATGGTGATTATCCTTCCGGATACAGGCGAACGTTATTTATCAACCGCGATGTTTGTTGACTAGTGGTTAACTTAGGCACACTGGGTAATTGCGAAAAGCTATCCAGTCAATGCGGAGTATCACGTATTTCGTTAAAACAAGCCAATACGTGATAATTTTACTTTTCGCAATTGTCTATTAGGCATAAAGATGAAGGGTTGAGAGTATGGGTTGTAAACAGTTAATTAACATGATTAAAAAGCATGATCCGTCGGTTCGAAGCACTGTTGAAGTTTTTTTGTACCAAGGATTTTGGGCGATTGTTTTTCATCAATGCGCTCATCGGTTTTATCGGTGGCGCTGGTACTTTTTGGCGCGGTTCATTTCGCAAGTTAATCGCTTTCTCACTGGGATTGAAATTCATCCAGGCGCCAAAGTTAGCAGTGAGGTTTTCATCGATCACGGTGCTGGTGTTGTCATCGGTGAAACAGCTGAAGTGGGGCGCAACGTCATTATTTTTCACGGTGTGACACTGGGTGGAACCGGTAAGGAAACGGGCAAACGCCATCCTACGGTTGGTAATAACGTTATGCTTGGTGCGAACGCAACGATCATTGGGCCCATTGTAATTGGTGACGGCGCTAAAATCGGTGCTAACGCTGTTGTGGTAAAAGACGTCACGCCGGGCACCACGATTGTTGGTGAAGTGGGGCGGGACATTAAACTGGAAGCTTCGCTGCGAAAAGAAATTCAGAAGTTGAATGAGCGGGTTGAAGCATTAGAGCGTGATAGTAAATAATCCGATAACTTGTTAGAAGAGAGTAACTAACAAGTTATCGGATTATTCTATTATTTTTTCGATGAAACAAGCAAACTAGCAGAAAGCGTTGATTGATTTTAAAAATTTTAAGTTGATTTGTAAGAACTTTTACAGCATTTCATGTCGAATTATGCTAACATTAAATTATTAACTGTTAGGTGGACGTGTAAGTGGAAAGTATTTTAATTGTTACAAATGACTATATAGTTGAACCGGAAGTGCTTGAACTATTGGCAAAAGATTATCACGTTTTGGTTGCAAGTGACGAAGTAGATGAGTTTGACATCATTGATAAAACACACATCGATGTTTTTATGATTATGTCTGAGAAGCACATCAATGACGCCACTTGGGATCTTTTTTGCGAGCTTGATCGAAGAGGGCGTGAATTAACACCGGTCATCTTTGTATCTGAAACACTAGATGAAGAACTGAACGCTCGCATCCTGCAAACGGGTTATCAGTATTTCACCCATTTTCCATTTGATCATGATGAATTGATCGGCATCCTTAAAAATGCCATGCTGTTAGCAAGTAAGTTTTATGAAAAAGTTGTTATTCTGGAGAAAAACAGAATTGAATTTCATCACCCAGTTAAAAGGATCACGCATATAAAAAAAATTGAGAAACGGTGGGTTAGAATCTTTTATTTAGAAGGGAATGAAGAGAAATCTGATGACTATCCCTACGATGCGCCATTAGGAGATTTTCCAAAGCGGCATGGGGTTGAACATCACTTGAAGCAAGCCCATCAAAGTTGGTTAGTTAATCCTGCTTATATTAAAGCAGCAAGCCGTGTTGACACAGAGATTACTTTAGAAACCGGGAGCAAGGTACCAATTGGTGGGAAATTCCTCTCCGATTTTACGAAGAAAAAGAAGAAGAAAGAAAAGGAATGAGTATAGATGGATATTTTTAACCTTAGTTTAAGATTCATCGTGGAGCGATCGGTTGAGCTATTAGTGTTCTATTTGATATTGGCTAATTTGTATGAGAAGGATTTGCAAGAAGCGTTAAAGCGACTGATTAGAATCCCACAGCAAATTTTTTACGGAAACATTGTTTTGTTGTTGGTTTATCCAATTGGGATGGCGTTTGTGTTTCAAGTTGTTCCGGAGTATATCTATTTGATTGATCACGTTCTGCGTCCTGTTGTTGCGCTCTTTTTGTTGAGGCGCGTATTTGATTTTAAAAAGATGATGATTACTTTTATTTCAGTTTATTTAGTTAGTGTGATTTTTATTATCTTTGTTTTTATTTTCAACATGAGTGGCATCTTCACTTTCCTTTGGCTCTTGGCGATTGCGATGTTCCTATCGCATCAAAATTATTTTGAGAAGATTTATGTGTACTTAGCAAAAAAGAACTGGTTACTAAACGGAGTTATTGTTTTATCCATCATTCTTTTTACATTACCCTTCTTCTCAGGGACACTTTTGATGATCGCTTTTAATTTCTTAGTTGGATGTATAGTTCTTCTTTTATTTGCTACGATCTTTCGTTTAAGAAAAGAAAGAACCATCTTTATTTCTCAAATAGAAGAAGCATCAGCGGATGATTTTCTTGATATATTAAAAGAATTATCATTGGAATACGAAGAAGTTGAGATGATACGGCAGTATACGATTAAACAACACAACTCACTTGAACTTTCATCCACATTGTCACAGCAATTGGAGTTTCAAAAAATGCGAGGTGTAATCAAAAATTACCAATATATCCCAACAAAAAGACAAATAAAAATCAATGTGATTGTATAAAGCCACATTGATTTTTATTTTTAAGCACAAATATTCAAAACTATGGCAAAAAATATGACACAAAGACTTAATGGCTCTATCCCAACATACCCAGTCGAAACACTTGCTACTGCTGTAATCATCGCTACTAAAGAAATCATTCTTTTCATTAAAAAAACTCCTTTCTGGAGAAACTTGCTCACTCCCCATTCAGGATCTTCTAGCGTAAAAAACATTGATTCGGACAGCAAACTCAGAAAATCTTCCAGTAAAACAAGATTTCACCTTTTTTTTGTTACCATGTAAATAAAGTTATTTGTCCAAAGAGGCAAGGGGCTTTGATCGCCCTTTGTTTCTTTGACAAGTTGAATTATAGCAACTTCAACGAACAATTGCAATCCTTTTCATAACTTAGACGAACAAAGGGTGAATTTAATATGACAACTTTTAATCCGTTTACAGAAGCAATAAATCTTTTACCGTTGCCAGTCCAATTCTTGCTGACTATCGCAGTCGTCGTAGGCTTCATTATCGTGGTTCGCAACGAGAATAAAGAATCACAGTTTCGACTATCATAAAGGGGTGGTGCACCTATGCTTAGATTTCACGTACTGTTAAGGTTAACACGAGCATCTCCGCTATTAGGATATTTTTTAATCGCATTCGGTGTCGCGCTACTAATCCTTATGCTCCTAACCGAGAATGGTCGTGACTCTTAATCCGAACCACCATCTTTAAACCATTTGTCTGCCAAGGATTCATACACATCAATAACCTTTCCGGGCAAGAGCACTTATGTCTAGTGCTCTCTTTTAGTCTTCTAAATCTTTTTGTAACTCTGCTGTTAGCTCTTTTACAAGCTCCCAGTTTTGCTCTTTAATTGCTCTATCCAACTGCACTTTCAGCTTGCGGACATAAGCGTTAAACTGCTTATCTGTCATTCCCATGATTTTCACCTCCTTGGCCAATTTATGAATCAAGTACATCAAACACGTGCGTGGTTTTCGACATTTTTTTCAAAGTTCTTTAAATTATTTTTAAAATTATTAAATTCATCGGCATCAAGTAGTTTTTTGATGCTTTCTTTGTGCACTAAGATCGGCATTCTAGCACCAATTCTTTTAAAATCTACGCCCTCATCCAATTCTCGTATTCTCAATCGGTGTATGAGGGTATCCTTTGGGACTTCGGATATCCGTGAGACGTCAGGGATGGTGTAGACATATTTTAAAATTTCGTTGTAGTTGATGTAGCTCAAACGAATCACCTCGCTTTTTATTTAGTATACCACACACGTATGTGATTATCAATACTGACTTTGCAAAATAAACCTACTAAGAAAAGTTTAGTAGCCAGAAAGGTCGTGGACGAATGAGGACATTGATAGTTGGATAATACCGTTTATCTACCAAGATAGATGGTTTTCTTTTGTCTGATCCTGTATAATGAGATTAACAGAGTCGGAGGTTGAAACCATGATTAAACCATTAGAGAAAAAAGATTTACCTGTATGGGCGCAGATGTGTGTGGACGTGTATCCCGATACAACGATCGAAGAAATGTTAAGCGATTATGAGCGTGGTCGTTTCCCAGACGATTATTGCCATGTGATAGACGGTAGCATCACGGGGTTTATTAGTTTGTCTGTGCGTCACGATTATGTGAATGGCACTGAATCTAGTCCGGTGGGTTACATCGAAGGCATCTATGTTAAAAACGAATATCGCAAGTGTGGCATTGCCCGTGAGTTGATCGCATTTGCCAAAGGGTGGTCACGAGAAAAAGGGTGTCGTGAGATGGCGTCGGATTGCTTGTTGGATAACGATGACAGTTTAGCTTTTCACACGTCGGTGGGCTTTGAGGAAAAAGAACGTATCATTTGCTTCGCGATGACATTATAAGGTGGGTACACGCATGGAATGGTTAGAGATTAGTTATCACGCGACCGAGGAGAATCATGAATTAGTGAGTCAGATTTTTATGGATGCCGGGTCTAAAGGGGTAATGCTTGAGGATTCGCAGGTGCTGCACGAGTCCTACGACACTCAGTGTGGGGAGGTTTATCGGTTAAATGCCGCGGATTATCCCGAGGAAGGGGTGATCGTCAAGGGCTATTTGGCGGTGATGCCGGATGTGGCGGTCACGGTTGAAAGGGTTAAAGCGCAATTATTTCATCTAGCGCCAGCGGCAGCTGCTAGTTTTACTGTGACGACGCTTGCCGAGGAGGATTGGGCGCATAGCTGGAAGGCGCATTATGAGCCGATTGTTGTGGCGGATACGTTGGTGATTAAACCGAGTTGGCTCGCGCGTTCGAGTGATGAACAGCTGATGGAAATTCTCCTTGATCCGGGGATGGCGTTTGGATCCGGCACTCATGAAACCACGCGTTTGTCGCTACAACTATTAACCCGTTATGTGACGGCTGATTCAAGGGTCGTGGACGTCGGGACCGGCTCTGGAATCTTGGCGATTGCCGCTTCGAAGCTGGGGGCTCAGTCGGTTTATGGGGTAGATTTGGACGAGATGGCAGTGATGCGCGCGAAAGAGAATGTGGTGCGCAACGATTGCGATATTTTACTGGAGACGAATAATTTGATGGACGGTGTGCGGTCGCTCGGATGGGTACCAAACTTGATTGTAGCAAATATTTTGACGCCGATTATTATTGGGATGCTGGGCGATGTGAAGGCTGTTTTGGCTGAGGGCGGTGTTTTTATTTGTTCGGGCATTATTGAGGAAGAAAAAGAGGCAGTGACAGGGGCGCTTGCCCGTCATGGCTTTGAAGTTGTGGAAGTTCTTGAGGAGAACGGTTGGTTGGGGATGGTGGGGAAGCTTTAAACTTTTGATGATTTTTGATTGAAAAAATTGTGCGGACGTGATAGAATATAATAGACAAAAGGAGCTGATTATCATGTTGCCAACGATTGCGGGTGAATTACTAGCGTTTATTGGTAAAGATGCGCTTGAAAGCGGCTTTGACGGTTTTGTTGTGTTTGAAAGCAAATCATTGTTGTATGAATATTACAGTGAGAAATACGGTGCTAAACCTGCTAGGCATCGCAGGCTATATTTTGATACAGCAGCGACAAAGCGATTGATCAGAATCTATTTGGATGGGAATGACACACCAGCCGACGTCTTAAAACCATCGCCGATTATTTCTGAAAATAGGGAAGTGGCTTATACGATTTCACCGGAGGAGAAGGCACGCCATAAGAACATCATTGCTGAAGGTGAAGCTTATATTCGCGAGCATGGACACGGGATTGTACCGACTAAAGATCGTCGTGATTTGATTGGTTTTCGTTATGTGCTTGCGATTGAAGTGAGGCTTGGGCGTAAAATCAGTGACGCAGAGTGGGACAGCATGTCGATTCGCTAATTTTTTAGGGTACCCCTCTACATAAGTAACGAGATTTGGTTCAAACTAAAGACGTTATGAATGTAAAATTTAAGGGGGAATTAAAAATGTCAACACAGTCATTTCCAAAAAAAGTAGTTGGTCAAACACAACCGGTGCAACCAGGGATTGAGTCGCAGATGAATCCACTGCCGATTTATGAACAGGAAGGGTATCAGGTTCAAACTGGTAAACTAAAGGGGAAAGTGGCCATTGTGACAGGGGGCGATTCTGGGATTGGTCGTGCCGTTGCTTTGGCTTATGTGAAAGAAGGGGCTAAGGTGGTCCTGGTTCACCACCCGCGTGAGGGTGATGATGTTAGGGTTGTAAAAGCTCATATTGATGACTTGGGTGGCGAAGTTTTGTTAATTGAAGGGGATTTGACGGAGCCGAATTTTACGAGTGAGATTGTGGCTCGGACGCTCGAGAAGTTTGGGGCGATTAATGTTTTGGTGAATAATGCGGCGGTGCAGTTTCCGCAGAAGTGCATTACCGATATTACCGATACGGATTTGCATCAGACGTTTGCGGTGAACTATTTTGCGACGTTTTATTTGACGCGGGCGGTGGTGCCACATTTAACAACGGGTGATTGCATCATTAATACGACTTCGGTAACGGCGTACGAGGGGAATGAGCAGTTGCTTGATTATTCGTCGACCAAGGGAGCGTTGCGCACTTTCACGCAGTCGTTGGCGTTGAATTTGGCGAAAAAGGGGATTCGTGTGAATGCGGTGGCGCCAGGTCCGATTTGGACGCCTTTGATTCCCGCTTCGTTTGATAAGGAGCATGTGGCGAAGTTTGGAACAACGGTGCCGCTTGGACGCTTAGGGCAACCGGTTGAATTGGCTGGTGCTTATGTGTTGCTGGCGAGCACGGATGCTTCTTACATGTCGGGAACGACAATTCATGTGAATGGGGGAACGATTACGGATAGTTAAATGAGCGACTAGCGACCTGTTTTGTTGTGCAGGCTCGCTAGTTTTTTCTTTTCTGAGGTTATTGTCAAATTTTGATGGCTTTTGAGAGGAGCATCGTGTATAATGATGATTTAGAGGAAGGAGCGAAAGATCAGTGGAATGGTTACACACACATCGAAAATGGCTTCATATCTGCCTCATTGTCATTGCTAGTGCTCTGGTGATACCGAGGTTAGATTATTTTTCTGTTGAAGCGATTGTGAATTTTTCACCTGACTCCCTTTGGTTGGCTGCTAGTTTGTTTTTAGCAATCTATGTCATCAAAGCGCTCGTGATGCTGATTCCCATCTCCCTTTTATACGTTGCAGCCGGGATTGTTTTTCCGCTTGTTTGGGCGTTTGTTGTGACCTATCTTTGTTTAATTGTCGCGCTAAGCATCGGGTATTTAAATGGCAAGAGTTTGGGTGAAGATAATTTGAGCAAGCTTCTTACGAAACAGAAGAAATTTGCTGAGCTGTTAGAAGCACGCAAAGCGAATTTACCCTTGTTTGCTTCGATGGCGCGCATCTTCCGTTTGCAATTTGACCTCACAAATATGATTTGCGGCGCTTTGAATATGAATTTCATCAAATTTCTCACAGCGTCTTTGTTAGGGGTTAGTCCAGTCGTTGTTCCTTACATTATCGCTAGTGCGCACATTGGAAACCCAACGTCCATGAATTTTTGGATTCCTTTTAGTATTAGTCTTTTGGTATCTTTAGTGGCTTTTGTCATTTATACGATTTCTAAAAAAACGAATAAAAAGCGTGTGGCGAATTAAAGATTTGACGGTGAAAGTGATGGTGATGGAAATGAAATTGGATAAGTTGCAAAAGAAAGAAATGGTGGGGAAATTGCAAACCTACTTCTTGGCTGAACGTAGCGAAGAACTGGGCGAGTTAGCAGCTAGTCTATTAGTGGATTTTATTGTGTCTGATTTAAGTGCGCCGATTTATAACAGAGCCGTTGCGGACGCTTATGCGTTAATGAGCGAGCGATTAGAAGAATTATTTGAATTAGAAAAATATTGAAGGTTCATAATAGGAGGTAATAGTATATGAAATACCCAAGCTTGAAAAAAAAGGCGACCATCGGCGTCACAGCGCCATCAAACGGCCTGGACGAAGCTTTCCATCCCTGGTTAAACGCCGCCAAAGTCAGATTAGAGCGCGAGGGTTTTAAAGTGGTAATAGGTGAAACCGCTTGGACGCAAGAAAAAGCAAGATCAGCACCCACACAGAAAAGAGCTTCGGAATTGCAGGCGATGATGACGGACCCAAACATTGACCTCATCGTCCCACCGGTCGGCGGCGAATTAGCGATTGAAATTTTAGAACAACTGGATTTCACTAAATTCACGCCAAAGTGGTTACTAGGTTATTCCGATTTAAGCACATTATTGCTTGCTGTAACCCTAAAGACAGGCATTGCGACCGCGCACGGGCCGAATTTAATCGATTTACGCGGTGAGACTTCAGATGAAACAACTGCGATGTGGCAAACCGTTTTAGCGACTAAAAATGGCGAATCAATTGTTCAGTACGCCTCTAAAAACTATCAGAAAATACGTCAATACGAGAACCCGCCCCCGTGGCTTTTCAATTTAACGCACCCAACAAAATGGCAAACCATCTCGGCTAAGCCTGTCAAATTCGAAGGCAGACTCCTCGGAGGATGCATTGATGTGATTCGCCATTTAGTGGGAACGCCTTTTGGAGACGTGGCAACCTTTTACGATCAATTTGCAAAGGCCGAGCCGATTATTTGGTATTTTGAAAATTACGATCTAAATAATGCCGAATTGAAAAGAAGTTTAACGCAAATGAGATATGCGGGTTGGTTTGATCATTGCGCGGGTATCCTTTTTGGGCGAGGGGCCAACATCGCCATTTATGAGTATCAAGCGACGGACGTTTACCGTGAATTAGCGGATGAATTAAGCGTTCCAGTTGTTTATGACATGGATTGCGGTCATCTTCCGCCTCAGTTGACATTGATCAACGGTGCTTTTGGAAGAATCGTCGTTAACGATGACGAACAGTCCCTCACACAGTATTTATTTTAGGCACTACCTAGGTAATGCCAGTGAAAAGTGGTATACTAACCACGTATAGAGATTAAACAAAGGGTGTGTTTCGTTTTGTCAATTGAGTTAGCGTCAAATATTATCGATGATGTCAAGCAAGGAAGGCCACTGTTGATTCACTTTGGAGAGACCGGCCGGTATTTAAAACGCAGAATTGCTCCCACTTGTATCTTCAGCCGGTGTCTACTTTTTTTGCTCTTTAATCCGCTCTTCCTATTGCGTGTGCGAATGCAGCCTAGCTTATGGAAACGGCGTAAGGCTCTGATGGCAAGGCTTGGTCGCGTTTTGTTTCCCTTCAAAGTGAAAGGGCACATTACCTCGTCTTCGAAGGGCCAAGTTTTTGTCATTAATCACCCAACATTAAACGATCCATTGTGTGCCGGTTTTTATGCGCTCGCTGCCTACCCTGAGCGTGAAATTATTTTACCTGTTAACCTTCCTTGGTACGAAGGCGTTAGCCGGTATCGCTTTAAGCTGTTAAAAATCGGAATCAAGATTGTGCCGATTTTAACGCCTGAAACAGCGAAAAAACTTGGAACTAGCGATCTAATTTCCAAAGTGCAAACCGCACTGATTCAAAATTACAACACTGAGTTTGCTAAGACGTTACAGGACGGCGGCTCTGCGGTGGTGGCGCAACAAGCGACGCGTCAACGCTACATTTTTACCGATTTATCCCAATCCGAATCAGGCGAGGGGATCTTGTCGACGGTTTCGCTCATTCTAGCTGGTTTTCGTCGCGAAAAATTATTAGAGCAAACCTGTTTCATTCCGGTTGGTGTGATCCCGCATGACCTTTACACGAAACCGAAATTAAACCTTTTCCGTGAGTACACCTTAAATTTCGGTGAGCCGATCGACGCTAGTGATTTAGCCGCGATTAAGAACGCAGCGAAGCGCTCGGCAGATTTGCACATTCTGCAAAAGCTCGCTGAACTTCTACCAGAAGTGCTTCGCGTTGAAAATAAAAATGATTAAGAAGTAGGTGTGAACATGAAAATCATCATTCAAAATCCCATCGAAAATGAAGAGGATTCGATCGTGATCAATGTCAAAAACATGACAGACAAAGTGATGCGTGCGTTAGAGATTTTGAAGAGCCCTGATGATGTGAGTGTGCAGCTGGATAATCAAACGTTTAAATTGCCAATCCCAGAAATTTTCTACGTTGAGAGCGTTGATTTTAAAACGTTTGTCTGTGCGGAATCGGTGGTTTATCAAAGCAAACTTAAATTATATGAAATTGAAGCCGTCTTAGGTCAAAGTGATTTTTTAAAAATCAGCCGCCAAGTGACCGTAAACGTGGGGAAAATTCGCAGCGTGGCATCCGCAGGGGGTGGGCGCATTGAAGTGATGTTAGCGAACGGTGAAAAGTTGATTGTCTCCAGGCAATACGCACCCGATTTGAAAGAGAGGTTTGGGCTATGAGATTAAAGAGAACATTGAAGTACATGGGCCAATTGTTTTGCGTCGTCACAACGGCTCAGGTGGTTTTCATCTCAGCATTAGCAACCATCTCAGGTACACAGGCAGAAATTGATTACCGCATTCTACCTGCCATCATGGTCACGACATTCGTCGGTGTCTTACCCACCATCATGTTTGTGATTGGCACCGAAAACGTCTCGCGAAAAATCTACTATCTTCTAGTCGGCATCCATTTTGTTTTAACGACCAGCTTTGTCTTTCTTTCACTTAACCATTTTGAAACGTTCCATCGTAACAACACAATTCCTGTTTTTCTATTTTTCATCGCCATCTATTTAACGGCGCACATCACCGCAGAAATGCGCACTAAAAAAACGATCGATGAATTAAACAAGCGAATAAACGCAACTCATCAGGACTAATTGGCAACTCATCAAAATCGCCCTTGCAAACCAATCACCTACGTGTATAATAATTGTACACAGAGGTGATTTTTATGTTGATCGAAGTGAAAAATTTAGTTAAATCTTACGGGTCCGTTCAGGCGGTCAAAGGAATCAATTTCACGGTAGAAGCGGGCAGCCTGTTTTCTTTTCTCGGAACAAACGGCGCAGGCAAATCCACAACCATTAACGTTTTAACAACCCTATTGCAACAAACTTCAGGAACAGCAACGGTTGGTGGGTACAATGTCTCGACAAATCCGGACGAGGTACGGAACCTGATTGGCATCGTCTTTCAAGACAGTATCATGGACAAGATGCTAACGGTCGAAGAAAATTTACAAGTACGAGGCAGTTTTTACGGGCTGACGGGAACGAAACTCAAACAGGCGGTTGCGCACGTGATTGAAGCAACAAAGTCCGGTGATTTTGCAAAACGCAGATACGGGACGTTATCAGGTGGGCAACGGCGCAGAGCAGATATCGCCCGCGCACTCATCCATACACCAAAGATTTTATTTCTCGATGAGCCAACGACGGGACTTGACCCCAAAACACGCCAAGACGTTTGGGAACTCATTCGCAACCTACAAAAAGAAAAAGGGATGACCGTTTTCTTAACGACCCACTACATGGAAGAAGCGGCTGAAAGCGACACCATCGTGATCATCCACAAAGGTGAAATTAGAGCATGTGGCACACCGGAACAGTTGAAAGAAAGGCACTGCACAGACTTATTAAAGATCACGACCGCTAATGGTGAGCGTCGGGTTTATAACCTTGCAAAAACAACCGATGCCTTCGCCATCATTGATCAGCAACAAGAAGAAATCGCGCACGTGGAAATTATTAGCGGCACCTTAGACGACGTGTTCTTAAACTTAACGGAGGGCTTTGAAAATGAAACAGTTCATTAAACGAAACCTGTTATTATTTTTCCGCGACAAAGCAAACGTCTTCTTTTCGATGCTCGCGGTGATCATCACGATTTTGTTGTATATTATTTTTTTGGCTGACTTGATGGCAGGGGCCATTGAAGGTGAGATGACGGGTGTATCTGCTCAGGACATTCGCCTCGTCATCTCAGGACTTATTTTATCGGGGACGGTCGCTGTTGCCACGGTTTCAAGTTCTTTAAACGCAGCGGCTCGTATCGTCATTGATAGAGAAGATGTGGCAAAAGACTTTTTCGTTAGCCCTCTTTCACGAGGAAAGCTGATGTTTGGTTATGTGATCTCGGCGATTATCATTGGTCTCGTGATGAGCGGCACCGCTCTGGTTACCACGGTCATTTATTTGTCGTTAAGCGGTGGTGCCCTGCTGGCAATCAAAGAGATTGCTTTACTGTTATTAACGTTGTTTCTTGGTGTGTTATCTGCCAACAGCATGCTGTTTCTACTGACTTGTGTGGTTAAGAGCAGAAATGCGTTTAGTTCCTTGGGCTCGCTAATCGGCACGTTAATCGGCTTCTTAGCAGGGGTTTATATCCCGATCGGCCAATTGCCAAGTGGCATCGCTTGGGTGATCCGCTTATTTCCCACCAGCCACACTGCCAGTATGTTTCGTCAAGTGTTAGCAAGTCCAACACTCTATCAGTTGGGAGCGCCCGATACGGTGGTCACAGAAATTAATCATTTTTTTGGTGTCACCTTTCGCTTTGGCGCGTTTACCACCAATTTCGCGTTCTCAGCCGTCCTTCTGATTGGCACATCGATCTTGTTTTACACCGTCGGTTTATTCTTGATGAAAAAGCAAGTGTATCGCTAGACTTTCAGAATCGGGAGTGATATAATTGATAGACGTTTAGGGAGGTTTATCATGATCGAAATAACCCAAGAAAAAAGAGACTTAATCACACAGGTACATAACCAAAACACCAACTACAAAGAACATGGCTTAAGAATTTTTGACGACATCCCGGACAAGGCACTCACTTATTTTAAAGGCATGTTAAATAAAAAAGGCATCCAGCTTGCTCACGACGAAGAGATCGTCTTATTCAAAGATTTCACTTGGTTGAAGTACGGTCGTGAGGGGCTTTTGATTACGAATCAAAACCTGTATTTCAAATATCATTTATACTTTAGAGCTGTCAAACTAACCGACATTGTCGCATTACAAATTGATCCGTATGACACCTATAACATTTCCATTGCCTTAAAAGACGGCTCAACCGTTGAAGTTTATGCGTCTGAGTTGTACAAAGAAGTCAAAGAAATTATGAACATTTTGCTGTCTGGAACAGGACTTGAAAACGAATACGATGCAAGTGGTAATCGCGTGGTGGACGTTGCGAGCAGGACACTTCGGTCAAACCGAACGCTATCACGGATTTACGGTGTTTTTGAATGGATCGATTTTCTTTTCATCGGTTTAGTTGTTGCTTATTGGATGATGGACATGTACTTGTATCAATACGCGACGGGCATAGATTTTGAGATTCATCAATACCACGACTATATGATCCGCTTTATGGATTGGTTTCCTTTTACTAGTGTACAGATTTATCTCATCTCACTGCTCATCACAAGTGGCTTTTTAATCACAACGATTCTAATCCGACGCTTTGGTACCTTCTACAAAAAGAAATGGCGTTTTGTCTTTGATGTTTTACGTTGCATCTTCTGGCTAGCGATCGATGTTGTGTTTTTAATGATGGCATTAGGGTGGATTGCGCAAGTGCAGTTGTGGTAAAATGAATGCTAAAATAACATGTAAAGGAGCTTGATTATGATTTGTTCATTTAATGAGAAAAAACCTCAGATTGCTGACTCTGTTTTTGTTGCTGATTATGTCACGGTCATTGGTGATGTCACAATAGGCGAGGGGAGCTCAGTCTGGTTTAACACGGCTATTCGTGGCGATGTGGCGCCGATTCGGATTGGTAGCGGGGTGAACGTTCAAGAAAATTCCGTTTTACATGTCAGCACCGATTTGCCTTTGATGATCGAAGACGATGTCACCATTGGCCATGGTTGTATCTTACACAGTGCAACGATTAGAAAAGACGCACTGATTGGTATGGGTGCGATTATTTTAGATGGTGCTGAAATCGGAGAGGGCGCTTTGATTGGGGCCGGAACGCTTGTTCCTCCTGGTAAAAAAATTCCACCGAATGTGCTGGCGGTTGGCAGCCCGGTTAAAGTGATCAGAGAATTGACCGAAGAAGATCGAGTGGGTATGGTTGTGAATGCAAAGGATTATCAAGAGAAAGCTTTGATTTACAAGGCGATGCAGGGCGAATAAACAAGATTGAAACGGCGATAGAGGGTGGTGAGATATGAACCGATCTGTGAATATTGTGGTTCGTTTTTGTAATTGAAGTGAGGATAGGGAAGTGAGCTGAGACTCACTTTTTTTTGCGTCGATACGGGTCTATTTTAGTAAAATCATTTGAGTTGAGTAGATCGGATTTTTTACAAATAGTCCGTTTTTTGAACCTTAGCGTTCGCTATTTCGAATGAAAAAATAAAAAATGAAGAAATGTCAAAGAGTTCTCAAACTTTCGTGCTTACATTTCATTTTCATTGTCAAGTGGTGTTGCTTTTTGATTAATTATCGGTTATAGTTTTAGTTGGAAAGCGCACTCGAACATCATTCGTATTTACGAACATCGAGGTGTAGCTAATGATAAACACACAAAGAGGAGAGAGAAAAATGAGCAACCGTAAAAGCTTGTTTAAAAAAATAGGAACAACTTGTTTAGCATCTCTGATGATGTTAAGCTCAGCACCCATCACGGTATTTGCAGAGTCCCTATCACCCCATGATGATTCATCGGAACGTGAAGATGGAAAGATTGAATTTTGGGATTTTGGTGGTAATATAAGAGACGCAAGTTTTTATATCAATAGGTTGACCCCAGAGATGATTAATGCTTGGTATCCAGGGGTTGAGCCTGGGACTGCTGGTGTGACCATCGGGCAGTTCGATGCGGGTGACCTCTCGTTTCGTGGCGCTGGCAATGATCGCTTGCGCACTGAAAACGAGGCCCTAACGCGCTTTGACCAGCGGGTTTGGAGTTTTGCAGCACAACCCATTCCAGCACAGTGGTATTTAGAAGGGGAGCAGCGTGGTGTGATTCATTTAAACGGTGCGACGAATGTCAATAATGGGAATCCAACGCGTAGTATGATCCTTCACAATAATTTAGAGGACGATGAAATTAGTTTTTATGTGACGGTTGAGAATGCGGCGAATACCATTACGTTTGAGTATGTACCTGAGGACGGGAGTGAAAGTGGCTTTGTTCATCGGGAAGTTCGTGTGGTGGAGGTTGGGCATACGGTGTTAAATTTTGTTGCGCCGGAGGCGGGTAGTTATCGTATTTTTGCTGATCATACAAGTTCGCGATTAGCTATTCATCGTGTGACGCGCGAGGCGGCGGTTTATGCTTCGATCGCCGGAACGCTTGCGATGCCAGAGGCCGTACCCGCTGATTTTGAGCTTGTGTTTACGAATACGTTTACAAACAAAAGTTACCCAGCGGTATTTAACGCTGATCGGACTGCCTATACCGTAGAAGCCATGCCAGCTGGTTTTACGTATGCGATTAGCTTGGAGAATGCCAATGGGTTTATTCTTGAGAGCGCAACAGAGGTGTTTATTCCACGCGAACCAGCAACGATTAATATGGATGTTGTGATTATCGGTGTGGATCTGTTTGAGTTGAATGGTGAGATTACGGGCTTGCCAACCGAGTTATTAGAACAATTAGTGCTTCAATTGACGCCACCAGCTGGGCAGTTGTTTATGCCGACGGTTGAGATTGACGTTGAAACTGGCCAATTTTCGGCTTTGTTAGAGCGTGGTGGTGTTTATGATTTGACCGTGCTTGGTGTGAATGATTTTGAAACGACCGTGACGCACATGAATGCGGATACGACCGTGATTCCTTTTACCAAGCGTGCGACTTTCCCGGTTCAGGTTGAAACAACTGGCTTAACAGCCGCGCAACAGGAAACGCTGGTCTTAACGTTTGAGAATATGCAGGAAGACGGGTATCGCTATACGTTTGCGGCATCGGATGACATGGCGCTACGTGACGGTGTTTACCGCATCGTTTCAAGCGGCATTGATCGTTACCCACTTGAAATGGCGTTAACGGCTAATCTGGTCATAGACGGTGAGGGTGTGGCAAGAACGTTGAACTTTAGAGCGGTGAACCAGTGGGATTTTAGGGACGTCGGTGCTGATCGGGTTACAGCAGGGTATTTTCAAGGTATTAGATTTGTTGGAAATATTGGCTGGCATAACCAAATCCGCTTAATTGCACAGCCAAATAGTGTGGTTAATATTCCCGTTAATCCAGGAGATGTGGTGGAGATTGGCTATACATTCGCGGCGGATTTCACTTTTTCTGATGGTTTGACGACTTCAGATCCCGTGATAACAAACAGTGGGTCAACCAATTTAAGGGAGTTTGCGCGTTTTGAATACGCAGGCACTGAGCCAGGGTTTGTTTCGTTAATGGCGCAGGCGACAAGCTATTATGAGACGGTTCGCGTGTTTAGACCGGTTCCGTTCCAAGCGGATGTAACGGTTGGGGCGGATGGCCGTGATTTTGCTACGATTAATGAGGCTTTAGATGCGATTGCTTTGATGGATCGCGAAGTCGGGCAGCGGGTGACGGTTTGGATTGATCCGGGTAATTACGAGGAGATGTTAGTGATTACGGAGGACGAGGTGACGTTTAGGAATGCGTCGGATCATCCGAGCATTGCGTTAAGAAATAGCGGTGTTGATATCGATGACGATGCGGTTCGAATTACGTCTTATTATGGGCACGGAATTAGCTATTTTAGCATGGGGCCTGATGGTCGGTTTGATGCAGAAGTGTTGGCGGTTAATTTAGAAAACGGGTATCATTCTATAACAAACCCAGGTGCAGGGACGGCGACGTTCTGGAATGCAACGGTGGTGGTGCGTGGGACTGATTTTGAAGCGTTCGATATTATTTTTGAAAATTCATTTAACCAGTATGTGTCTGAACGGGAGATGAGTGATCGCCTTTATCTTGAGACGAGTAACCGTGGTGGTGAGCGACCGCGAGAATTAGGCAGCACAGCGGTTCAAGATCGTGCCTTTGTGGAGCGGGCAGCGGCGATGGCGGTCATGGGAGATCGTGCTTACTTTAACAACGTCCGTTTTGTTGGTCGTCAAGATACGTTATACGGAGGTGCGATTCGTGCGGCGTTTAATCAGTCGGTGGTGATGGGGGGCGTGGATTTCATTTTTGGTCCGATGACCGCTGTGTTTTATGATTCTGATCTTGTGCTTAATACAAGTGATGTTGCCAATGATGTGGCTTATATCGCAGCTGCGCAACAACCAGCTGGTCGAAGAGGGTACTTGTTCTATAATAACCGCATTGTGAGCGCCGTGCCAGGTGTTGATACGGCTTCAACGCGTTCGGCAAATCCAGGGTATCTTGGACGCCCATGGGCACCGACAACGAGTGAAGTTGCCTTTGTGAACACGACCATTGGCGTTGGGGATGATGGTGTTTCTTTGATTCGTCCTGCTGGTTGGTTAGCTACGTTAGGCGGGCAAGCGCCGTCTTTTGAATACGGGACGGTGGAGCTTTCAGGGGTTGATCATTCTGCGGCGCGTGCTGCTTGGGCGACGGTGTTAGATACGCCGTTTATCGGTGATGTTGAGCTTGTTCCTTATTCTTTTACCAGTGGAGATGATGGTTGGGATCCGTTTGGATCAGGGGATGAGGGTGACGCGTCTGTTTCGATTTTCTTGATTGGCGATTCGACGGTTAGTCCGCACCCAGATACGTTTGATAATTGGGATGTGTTCCGTGAGGGATGGGGTGAGCGACTGCAACCTTATTTGAGTGAGGAGGCAACGGTGGTTAATTTAGCTGTGTCTGGTCGAACGTCTTTAGATTTCGTCACTGCGGGTGCTTCGGCAGCTAATTATCAACGTTTCTTAAATGAGATGACGGCTGGTGATTACGTGTTGATTCAGTTTGGGCATAACGATCAACGCTCACCGAACATCAGCCTTGAAGGTGATCACACGACGCCAGGTTCCTTCCAATTCTTCTTGTATCAACACTATGTCAGACCAGCATTAGATGCAGGCGCGCAACCTGTTTTGATTTCGCCTGTTGTTAGACGCCGTTTTGTTGGTGATGTCTTTATGCCGGAAGCAGAATTGATGGCATTTGGTGAAGCAGCAAGACAACTTGCTTTGGTTTTGGATCTACCGTTTATTGATTTGAATGCGATGACAGCTGAGTTGTATCGCTCGGTTGGTTCAGAAGGAACTGTTAGGTTCCATGCATTGCCTCGTGGTGCAAGTGTTGCGAGCTTAGATAATACACACTTCAGTGCGATTGGTGCGCATTACGTCGCAAACGAATTGATCAACGGTGTTTTAGCCAATGATCATGAAGGATTAGCAAGGCTGGCAACGTTCATTTCTGATGAACGCCCAGCAACACCAGAACTTCCAACGCCTGACCGTCCAATCTTGGAATCAGTCACTTGGGAAGACGGTGACAAAGTATGGGATTTCTCAGAAGGAGCGGACTATTTCCGATCAGTGTACGGGTTTGAGCATGGCTTTATTGGCAATGGGATTAGTGGCATCATGTCGACAAGCGCATCGTTTGGGGATCGTCAATTCACTCACATGTTAAACTTAGGTGGGGCACCGCAGATGTGGATTGATCGCGATGGCAATACGGTTGAAGGTGGCTTTGCGAATCAAGCCAATGATCGCTTCCTACCAGCGGCTCGTTTCTTTAGCTTCCAAGTTGACGGCCCAAGTACCATCACGGTTTATGCCAATCACGGCGGGGCAGCTGGCCAAGAACGATTCCTTGACATTACAAATGATGTGACCTGGGAAACCTCGAATCTCTTAATTGTCGACGGCGCAGATACTCGAAGAGGCACGTTTGAATACACCGGAGAAGAGCCAGCAACAATTTTCATCTACTCGCGTGGGTCAGGCATTAACATTTTAACGGTAGAAGCAACGAACGTGACCGGGCCTGCAAGTAGTGGGGGCGGAGAGCCGACGCCAGATCCGGAACTGCCATGTATGCCAGGCATTCCTAGTCTACCAAGCTTGCCAAGTATTCCGGGTGTGCCGGACTTACCAAGCCTTCCATGTATTCCGGTATTCCCAGGCATTCCGGGTCTTCCTTCACTTCCTGAGATTCCGGGCGTACCAGCATTCCCTGAAATCCCAGGATTATCGGGTCTGCCAAATATTCCAGCCATCCCACCAATCCCAGGACGACCAATTCCAGCTGTGCCAGAGCTCCCACCTCTACCAGCGATTCCGAGATTTTTTGAACGGGCACTTTCGCGGTTTTGGGAATAAGCAGTGGTTTAACCACTAGCCATTCGTAGCATACTGAATCTAATAAACTGTACTTTTAAGAGCCACATTGATAGCAATTACAATCAATATGGCTTTTCTTTTATAGAAAAATCATGTATACTATCATGAGTAGCTAGCAAGGAGTGTTGCGTATGAAGAGAATGTCAAAGCAAAGTATAGAGCATTGTATCAAAGGAGCTCTCAAAGGTGATGCAAAAAAAAATGCATTGGAGCTTGCATCTTATTTTAGAACGGTTGAAATAATTGCTGAACGTGAAACTACTGGTTACTGGGCTGATAAAATTTACTGGAATGTAAGCTATAAAAACGAAAGCATTTGTAATATTGCGATTGATGAGAACCAAGATGGTTCGTGGTATATAACCGGTGATGATAGTGAGTCTAATTGGTTTGAAAATCCTTCGTTAGATAAACGGATAAAAGAAGTTATATGGAAAAATGTTGTCGTCTGCGATGATTACGCTTCTTGCGGTGGTTGTGGCAGTCCGGATATCGCATCACGTAAAGTAGTATTCGGAAAAGCATTTAACCGTGTCTGTCTTATTACTTTGAAATTCAACAATCCAGATGCCGAGACAATCGCGTGTATAAAGAAAATATTTGAGTTAAGAAAAAATGATATTTTAAAAGGTTTCGAGGGGGAGAAGTAAGTAATGCTGGCGCTTTTTAAGATTATTAGAAGCCCGGTTAAAGTAATCAGAGAATGGACAGAAGCAGGTCGAGTGGGGATGATGACAAATGTGAAGAATTATCGTGAAAAAGCTCAGGTTTATAAAGTGATGCAGGGTAAGGAGAATGGCTATGGAAAATTTTAATATGAAAGATTACGTTTTAAACTTTGCGCAACAATTGTTGGCCATTGACAGTCCGTCTGGTTATTGCATGAAGGCTATCCAGTTTGTACAGGAAGAGGCTGAGCGGTTAGGTTATGCCACTAGCAGCAATAAGAAAGGGAATTTAGTTATCGACATTCCCGGTGATTCTGATAAAACGGTTGGGTTGTCTGCGCACGTTGATACGCTGGGCTTAATGGTCCGTAGCGTTAAGGCGGATGGGACGCTTGCTTTTACAACGGTTGGCGGGCCAATTTTACCGACTTACGACGGAGAATACTGTCGGATTCATACCCGCGACGGCAAGGTTTATACCGGAACGATCTTGGGTAATGCGACCTCTATCCATGTCCATAAAGAAGCAGCCACTGCTAAGCGAGACAGTGATACGATGCACGTTCGTATTGATGAAAGGGTTGAGAATAAAGAAGATGTTTTAAAACTTGGGATTCAAAACGGGGACTTTATTGCCATCGATCCGAAGATTCAAGTGACGGAGGCGGGGTTTGTGAAGTCGCGGTTTCTTGATGATAAGATTAGTGTGGCGTGTATGGTGGGGATTTTGGCGCATTTGAAGGCGGCGCAGCTTGGTGTTCGTCACAATACGAAGGTGATTATTTCGACGTATGAGGAAGTTGGGCATGGTAGTAGTCAGATTCCGGCGGAGATTGAGGAATTAATTGCGGTGGATATGGGTTGTATCGGCGATGATTTGGCGTGTACGGAGTACGATGTGAGTATTTGTGCGAAGGATGCGAGCGGGCCTTATGATTATGCGTTGACGAGTAGGTTGATTGAGTTAGCTAAGGGTGAGGAGCTCAATTATGTGGTTGATATTTATCCGATGTACGGCAGTGACGTGAGTGCGGCTTTGCGAGGTGGGAATGATATTCGTGGGGCATTGATTGGACCTGGTGTTGCGGCTTCGCACGGGATGGAGCGGACGCATTGGGAGGGGCTTGATAGTACGATTAGGTTGTTGTTGGCTTATTTGAGGGAAGGGTAGGGTGAGATGAAAATGTTCACAACTTTGAGTGAGGGGGTATTGTGGGTCGTTTTTGTAATTGAGCCAATCTTGATTAGCATCCTTTTTCGTTTAAATTGGACTTTAGGCGTACTTTTAGCATTTGATGGATGTCAAAAAACACTAATATGCAACAATATTTGAGGATTCGTTTGTTTTTGACATGCAATAAATGTCAAAAACACGCCTTTTTGCTTTGAAATGACCAAAAGGCATATTTGAAAAGTTACGGTTGGGTGTTTTATTTTTGCAGCTCTATTTAGTTTACATAATATATATTATCGGAAGTCATATGAGTTTTAGAAAAGTGAATGGCTTTTAAAGCTTCCCCCTCTTGCCTGCTTGTATTCGGGGTGAACATCTTGTAAAATTGTATGATACAACTGAAAGGACTGATCATCATGATAACATTCGGATTATACGGTAGCGGCTGGCGCAGTGAATTTTTCCTTCATGTTGCTAAGTTGCTGCCAAAACAATTTTGCATAGACGGTGTCATTACAACGAATCCAGAAAAAGCAGCATACTTTAACAAAGAATTTGATGTCACCAGCTACGGCACGCTTGACGAATATCTAACAGAAAACACCCCCCTCTTTATCGTAGAGTCAGTGAACAAAGGCGTATCAGCGACCGTCACGATGAATATTGTTAATAAAGGCTTTCCTGTTTTAATGGAAACCCCAGCTGGAAAAGACATTGAAACGATGATCGCACTTTCAAAGGAAGTGGCCAATGGCGCAAAAATCCAAATTGCTGAGCAATATCCGTTTCATCCGCTACATGCAGCGAGACAAAACATCATTGCTGATCACAAGCTCGGAAATATCCAACACACACAAGTGTCATTTAGTCACGGTTATCATGGCATTGCTTTAATTCGTAAATTCCTTGGTATCGGCTTTGAAAACGTTGAAATTTCAGCTGTTTCTTTCCCTACTTCGGTTGCCAATGGGGTTACTAGAGACGGTGAACCTACCGAAGATAAGATGAATAAGAAAATCCAAACCATCGCCACATTGAAATTTGAAAACGGCCAAACCGCTTTGTATAATTTTGAAATGGATCAGCATCGCTCGTGGGTTCGGACGCCTATTATTCAAATCAAAGGCGATCGCGGTGAAATCTTTGGTGAAACAGTCAAATATCTGCTTGACTACAAAACACCTATTGAAAGTGAAATACGCCGTGTGACGCTTGGCGAAAATCAAAACGTCGAAGGATTTGGCCTTAAAGGATTGGTGGCAGCAAACACGTGGTATTACAAAAACCCCTATCCCAACTCTCGTTTGACAGATGATGAAATCGCCGTTGCGATGTGTCTTGAAAAAATGGCGCATTACGTCGCAACTGGTGAATCGTTCTATAGCTTTGCTGAAGGTGCGCAAGATATGTATTTGGGGATGATGATAGAAGAAGCGGCCGCTTGTAAAAAGCCGATCACAACTGAAACGATGCCTTGGGTAAGTGCAAATTAAAACCAGAAACCTAGATCAAAACTAGTGTTTCTGGTTTTTACATATGGATTGAAATCCCAAATTTTTCCGCCACGTCTTTTATCATCATGTTAATCTATCTTTGTGTGTCACTACATCCCTCAACAAACTTGCAATTTCCCCCCACGCATCTCAAAGATGACATCGGCAATGGATGCGACTTCGGGTGAATGAGTCACGATGATTACACATTTGTCCTCCTCGTGCGCTAACGCCTCTAGGATCTCTAAAATCTCCTGCTCGGTTTCAGTATCAAGGTTACCAGTTGGTTCGTCAGCAATAATGACACTCGGATGATGAGCTATCGCCCGTGCAATCCCCACTCGCTGTTGTTGACCACCTGATAATTTCAATGTTTTTCGCTTAGCCGTTTCTTCGTCAATCCCAACTTGGTCAAGTAATCGCAAAGCAAAGTCTTTCTTATCACCAATGTCACTCTCACCAATGTTCATTGAAAGCACAATGTTCTCGACGGCTGTCATGTTGGTAATCAAATTATACGATTGAAAAATAACACCGATGTCATTCGCACGGTAATGATCACGGTCAAGGTTACTCAAATCATTTTGCTTGTAATAAATGGCGCCCCCTGTCGCTAAATCCAACCCCGAAATCAAAGACAGTAGTGTCGACTTCCCTACCCCAGATTTGCCGATGATCGCATAAATTTTTCCTGCTTCAAATTCAACGTTTAACTTTTTGAAAATATCTTTATCGGTTCCGTCATAACGATACGAAACCATGTTTAAGGTTAATAAGCTCATCATTAATCACGCTCCATCAGTATTTTTATCGGCTCGTATTTAGTCATATGAACCGTCGAACTAACCGCAGCAACAGTCATCAAAACCAAAGAAATGCCAACGATTTCTAACATTGTCCCACCATTCAAACGCAAATCAAGTTGATCAATCGGCTCATATTCTGGCGTTTGTTCATCAGCAAAATGAACACCACCCCCAATGATAAACATATGCCCTGAATCATCAACATCAGTTGCACTAGCAGTCGCTTCTACTTGCGCTTCCAACAACGTATCTGATATCGGTTGCGCCACTAATGAACCAATCCCTAATCCTACTACCAAGCAAATCGCTGTCAGTAATAACATTTCTGTCCATAACCCCATAACAACTTTTTTACGCTTCATTCCCATCGCGCGTAAAACCCCGATTTCATATTTTCGCTCACGAATAAAGATGGAAGATAGCAACATTAATATCACACTACCTAAGACTAAAACTACCAATAAAAATGTTTGAGCCACCTGTCGCAAGCCTTCTATCGGAGCAACCATCGCATAAAAATCCGCCGCATTACTACTGAATAATAACCATTCATTAACCCCCATTGCTCGGGCTTCTGCTTCAAAATCAGCAAGATAATTTGGGTTGTGCAAATAATAAACCACATCAAGTTCCATCCCAAGAGCATCTTCCAAATTATCCCCTAATGTATTGACAACGGTGTCAATCGAAGCTAAAACTTCATTGCGACGATTGGTTGTAGGTGGAATGAATCCCATCCCACTAAAACCTTCTGGCGTGAAATCCAAGTAAATCCCAGCAATGGTTAGCTGATATCCTTGCGTCGTAATCCCCTCACTAGCAAAAAGATTTCCTTGAAGCGTTAAGCTATCACCAATTGCCAGATCATTTAATTCAGCTAACTCTAAACTAATTAGCACTTCCCCCTCTGCTTGTGGAAATTCCCCTGCATAAAGAACACGTTCCCCATTTTCAAACGCGTGTTGCCACATGCCACCAATCAATCGCAAGTTTGGCATCACAAAATCTGAGACCTCGTTCATCTCCCCATCTGCGCCCATGATGATGGTACCGCCCGCACTACCCAGCATTTCGTTCATTTCTTCTTCGCCAAGCGTCGTCATACCTTCACCAAACGCAAACTTTTCGACAATCAACCGGTAATCTTGAATATATTCAGACTCTGCTAACGCCAACGTTTCTGCTAATGTCAATTGAGGAATGGGTGCCATCTCACCTGTGGCCTGCCGTTCTTCGAAAAAAGCTTCAATATCAGGCTGAATAATCACACGACTACCAAATTGTTCTTGATGAACATCGATCAAGCTATCAGCGGTGTTCGTAATCGTTAGAGTGACAACCGTTGTGCCAATAATCGCTAACAAAATTAAAGCTAGCAAAATATTGCGTCCTTTGTTGCGCCCCAAATTCTTCAGGGCATTCATGAATATGTACATGTTAAAGTCCTCCTTCGTTTTAAGTACACGTCCACTTTAACACGTCCGACCTTAAGTGATTGTTAAATTATTTTGTGTGATTAAAACTTTCGTCCCTTTTCCGGCTTTGCTAAAGATTAGAATGTCTATTTCGTGCTTATCAAGAATGTTTTTTGTGATTGACAACCCTAACCCATGGCCACCCAATTCCTTCGAACGAGACGCATCAGCACAGTAGAACGGGTTGAAAATTTGCTTTAAATCTTTGAATGGGATGCCAATTCCTGTGTCGTCAATCACGATGCGACGGTTTGTGATGGTAATCTTCACGCTCCCCTCGGTGACGTTGTAGCGAATCGCGTTATGGACTAAATTAAAAAAGGCTTGCGCTAGTAGCCGTTTATCGCCGTGCCAGTCGCCATGCCCCGCCACACTGACTTGCAATTTTTTAGCAGCGATTTCCATTTGCAGCTTGGTTAAACTCTCGTCAAACAGCGTTCTCACTTCAAAGCTTTCTTGCTGTGATTCGTTCAACTCGTTATTAAACGACAAAAGCCCCTCGACTAGCCTAATTAAACTTTGTGTATCAGCAGCGACCGTGTCTAGCACTTCTTTATATTCTTCCACAGTCGGCTCATCGTCGAGCTTTAACACTTCGATGTTGGCTTGCATCGAAGCAAGCGGCGTCTTTAACTCGTGGGCGGCATTTTGGGCAAACAATTTCTGCATTTCAAACGAACGATTAAGCTTTTCTAGCATGTTATTAAACGAACGCGTTAATCGTGAAACTTCATCGTGTGCATTAGGTTGTGTTAGTTGTTTTGATAACTGGTTAGCATCAATCTCTTCGACCTGTTTAGCCAGAAATTTTATCGGTTTTAGCGCTTGTCCCGAAATGAGATACGCCATCAAGGTGCCTAAAATAATAAAAACAAAGGCAATCGCAAAGCTGAAAATTTGAAAGTCGGACTGCACTTGGAATAGTTCGCTGTGAATGGGATATGCACGCCAACCTTGCCTAATTTCAACATCGCTGCTGCTATTCAAAGACCATTGCCTGAACTCAGTGCTGTTTGGCTGAATGACAAAGTATCGTTCCACCCCCATAAGCTCCAATTCCCGCAATGGCGTCAACACATTTTCGTGGGCATTAATATTGGTAAAAAACATCATGCCTAGTGCTGTCACCGTTAATGCGAAGACGGTTAAAATGGTTATTTTAATTCGCAAGGTCATTTTATTCCACATAATAACCACGTCCTCGTGCGTTTTTGATAAAGTCGTGCGGTAATTTTTTTCTTAAATTACTCAAATGAACCCGTAGCGAGTTGAAAGCATCATCAACATCGCTTTCCCAAACGTTATCAATGAGTTCAGTGCTAGTGATTGATTTCCCGCGATGTGAAGTTAAATAGGCTAGGATGGCATATTCCTTTTTCGGTAAGACGACTTCGGTTTCAGCGATGAAGACGCGTTTACTAGCCGTATCAACGGTCACGTCGTCAATTTCAATCAAAGTGTGAGACGTTTTAAAATCTCGTCGTAACAACGCCCTTACCCTTGCTTCCAGTTCGGTAAAATGAAACGGTTTAACTAAGTAGTCATTTGCTCCTAGGTCGAGTCCGGCAATTTTCTCCTCCACTTGACTACGAGCCGATAAAATTAGAATGGGTATTTCTTGATTAACCGTCCTGATTTCTCGTAATACTTCTAACCCATCAAGTTTTGGTAAATTTAAATCAAGCAGAACGAGTGAATAGAGGTTAGCGAAGAATAACTCTAATGCTTCTTCACCGTCCTTAGCCGCATCAACCGTGTACCCGAATTTTTTGAACCCTTTCACCAAAGCAGCTTGCAACGATTCGTTATCTTCAACAATTAGTAATTTCATGTGATCGCACCTCCAACGATAAGAATGATTAAGCAATTGTAAAAGTGTCGTTAAACTTAAAATTTTAATGACAAAACGACACTTTGCAATTGCTTATGAAAATTATAACACGTTTTTTGTTAAGTTTAAATTAAATAAATGGTCCGATGACGTACTCACATGATGTGGCATGCCATCAGACCATTACTTTTCGGCTTCTAACGTTTCAATAGCTTCTTGCATAGCCTTTATTTTCTTTTTTGATAACCCATGAGCAAAACTTTTTTCCTTACCACCCGTTTTCGGCTTGATATATAAAATTCTTGTAACAGCACCCCTAGCACGCACTTCTCCAAATCGTAAGAAATGAGTTGAGCGTTATATTGACCGATTATTTTTTTTCCTTTCAAACTCAATCGAGATACAATGACATGCCCATTTCCAACTTCAAAAGTGTAGTTTAAAAGAAAAAAATTCAAATAAGCAGCGACTAATAAAATAATGGGAATAGCAATAATCGTCTGCGCATTTTCTGATACATTCATACCGACATCAAGAACGACATGCAGGATAAAAGCAAGAGGTAAAAAAACGCCTGCAATGATGATGAGAAAACGTCCAATTACCAATTTCAATAAAGATATTCTAAATATTTGATAAGTTTTGTTCATAAAATTGATCTCCTATTTGTGAAATTGGATTTATAAGTTTTGATAAGCATAAAAAATCCAATCATCAAAGACAGGATTATCAGCAGGTTCACGCCTGGTTTCTTTGAAACCGACACTTTCGTACATCCGTCGGGCAGGGATTAAATCAAGATTCGTTGACACTTCGATTTTCTTTGCCCCTGCTTGTAGTATTCTGTTAATCGCTTCTTGTAATTGCAATTTACCAAAACCATTACCTTTGTATTTCGGGATGATGCCATTGTGGCCAATCGTTGCCCGCTCTGGTAATTCGCGTGGATCCCACATGACAACGCCAATCGGCTCTTCATTAAGGGTTGTAATAAAAACACAAGTATCAGCAATAGATAGATGATCGAAGAAAAACGCATCGGATTCATTGCGCCATTTCGTCTCAGCATCTGCTTGATAATATCTCTCATCAAACGACCACGCTTGTTTTAGTATTTCAAAAATAGTTCCTTTTTCAAAATCACGAATATTCTTAAATTTTAATTCTGCCATTTTAAAAACCACCTTGTTCAGTATTTAGGTATGTATAAGTCTAAAATAATACCCTACAAGTATAGCACTTGTAGGGATATTTGCATATGCTTTTATTTGCATAAAATGACAGAAACATCGTTAACATTAGTGCCTGTCGGTCCTGTGATAATGAGGCTATCGATGGCTTTCAACCCGTGATAAGAATCGTTATTAGCTAGAATTTGATCAATGTCCAATTTTTCTGCTTTTAATTTTGTAGCAGTTTGGCCATCAACGATCCCCCCAGCAGCCTCTGTTGGTCCATCTGTCCCATCAGAACCTAGCGAGAAAATCAACGTATTTGCCAGCCCTGAAATGCCTTCTGCTGCAGATAATACTAATTCTTGATTTCGACCGCCCTTGCCTGTTCCTTTTAAATTAACCACAGTTTCACCGCCTGCAATGATCACACAGGGGCGTTTAAAATGAGTGACCCCTGCTACCGTTCCTGTTGCTATTGACGCAAGGAATCTACCTGCTTCAGATGCTTCACAATTAAGGGTCGTTGTTAAGATATAAGGCGTAAATCCTAATTCCATTGCAGCTTTTGATGCAGATTCACACAACGCGCGAACTGATCCTGTGATCACTGTTTTTACATTATCAAGTGCTTTAGGTGTTTCTTGTGAAAGGTATGTTTTTTGTGCTGCACTCAACGCGAGGTTGTATTTCGCTACCACTGTCATTGCGTCCTCGACTGTAGACTCATCAGGTGCAGCAGGTCCAGAGGCAATCGTATCTAATCGATCCCCTAATACATCAGACAAGACAACCGCGAAAACACTAGCTGGTTGACATAACCCTGCAAAACGACCTGCTTTTACTTTGGAAAGTCTTTTGCGAATCATATTGATCTCAACAATATCTGCCCCACTGGCTAACATGTCATTATTCAATTTTGCTAATTCTTCCAAGGTAATGCCATCTTGCGGCGCCTCAAAGAGTGCAGAACCGCCACCCGAGACAAGGAATAGCACTTCATCGCGATCAGTGAGGTCACTGATGAGCTCGATCACTTTTTGAGTGGCTAAAACAGTAGCTTCATCCGGTGTTGGATGACCCGCTTCAAAGATGTCTAAGTTAGGTAGGTCTCCCATCGCATGTTCATATTTCGTAATCACAACCCCTTTTTCTATTTTTTCTCCCAGATAATCAGTTGCTGCTTTTGCCATGGTCCATGCTGCCTTCGCAATGGCAACAAGGTAAACCTTTTTTGACCCAAAGTCATGATTTTTTAGTGCCTGAATCACTGACTCCTCTGGCATGTTCTCAGCGATGATCTTTTGAATCATCAGTTGGGCAGATGCTTTAATTGCATTCATTCTGAATACCTCCGATTTTTAGTTTTTTAACGCTCTAACTGACAAATAATGAAATGATAAAGATGGTAACCATACAAGCAACACCTTGGACCACTGTCATGGTTGTCCAATTTTTGTAGCCTTCTTCAGGGGACATATCTGAAAGGTTGTTAACAACCCAGAAATAAGAGTCATTAGCGTGCGATGCCATCATTGACCCAGCACCAATCGCCATCACTGTCAAAGTCGACATCATCGGTGAATCCATGCCAAGTGTGTACATCAACGGTGCCATGATACCAGCCGTTGTGATCATCGCAACGGTTGAAGAACCTTGTGCTGTTTTAATAACGGCTGAAACTAGGAAGGGGAAGAATAAACCTAGTCCTGCTAAAATTTCAGAATGTTCACTAATGAAAGGTACCATGTCTGAAACGGCAATGACGCGTCCAAGAACACTACCAGCACCTGTGATGAATAAAATAGGTCCTAATGCTTTCAAAGTGTCATTTGTTAACGTGTTAAACTGATCCATTTTCTTTGAAACAACAAGAAGGAGGACAGCAAAAAGTAAGCCAATTCCTAAGGCAATAACAGGCGTTCCGATAAAACGCATGATATCTCCAAAGGTTCCACCCCAATCAGCGACATTCGCAATGGTTCCAAGCGCCATACAAACAATCGGAATCAAAATCGGTGCTAAAGACAATAAACCATTTGGAAGTCCGCCAAATTCTTTTACAAGTTCTTCGTAAGTTTTCACAGTGCTGCTGTTTCCAAGTTCTAAATCTTCTTTAGATTTTGTCTTTTTACCGCATCGTGTTGCCCACCAATATGCGGCAATAAGTGCAGGAATAGAAACAATCACTGAGACGATCATCACCAATAGTAATTGATCGCCTAATTCTAGCATTTCAGAGGCAGCAAGAGGTCCTGGTGTTAAGGGCACTAAAACGTGTGAGGTATATAAACCAGCCCCTAGCCCTACTGCAGTTGCGACAGCACTGGTTCCAGTTTTCTTAACAATCGAACGCCTGACCGGGTTTAAAATAACGAACCCACTGTCGCAAAAAACAGGAACTGAAACAATCCATCCCATGATTAACATGGACAAAGACGGACTTGTTTTTCCTAAAAGCTTAACCACTAAATCAGCTATTTTAAAAGCGCCACCGGTTACTTCTAAAATGGAACCAATGATCGCACCAAAAATAATAACCAAGCCAATTCCTGTGAAGATTGCCGAGAAGCCTTCCCCCATAATACCGGCAATACTCGTGATAGTATTCCCATCAGCATCCACTTGATTGACAATGGGAATACCTGCAATCAATCCTAAAATGATCGCAACACCCATAATAGCTAAAAATGGATGGACTTTCCATTTTGCAATGGCCAAAACCATCACAACAATGGAAATGAAGAATACGAAAATTAATGCTAAACCTGTCATAATAACTCCAACTCCTTTTTCTATATAATGTCGCCTCTATATAGGCACTGCCAGTTCTTTTGCAATGCTTTTAGTCGAAATTATACCTGAATTCATCTGCATTTGAAAATGTTCTGAATAACCAAAAAATCCGACACAATCCCCCCTTGACTTGTTTTCTATGACAAAGTTTTCTTTAATTTCAACTCATTCGACATTCAAGCTTGATTTATAGTTACTGTTTGCGATAAAATAGAAAAAAACAATGTATCATCCAATCCAGGAGGCCTACAGATGAAAATTTCATCAAGTTTAGCTCAAAACATCGTTGATAATATGCGGATGGTGTTAAATCACCAAGTTAACTTCATGGATATGAATGGTTTCATTATTGCCAGTTCAGATCCAGAACGAATTAATACCTTTCACGGCGGTGCTGCCGTTGTCTTAAAGCGAAAAACACCTTTATTTATCGCATACGACGGTCAGTATGAAGGTGCACGAAAAGGCATCAATATGCCTATCTTTTTTGATCGTCAAGTGATTGGCGTCATTGGTGTAAGCGGTGATTCAGAAGTTGAGAAGTACACGGAAATTGTCAAAGCAATGACTGAAATTCTTATTAAAGAAGCTTATTTAAATGTGATGTCTTTTCAAAATCGTGAAAAACACCGACTCATTATTGAAACATTGCTTCTTGATGCTGGTAATCTGACTTATGATACCTTGTTTGGCATTGATTTTTCAGATGAATATCACGTTGCAGTAGGTAGTCCCCCTACCACCGACTATGATCTAAGTTATTTGCACCAACTCCTAGAATCTGTCTTCGCCAATCATTCAAAAATTTTTTTTACCATTAGCCACTCATTAATCATTATTTTAGCGCCAAGGATACACTTAAATGAATTACTAATCAACATTCAAAATAAAGCCAATGACCGCTATGAGATGAATCTGAATTTTGGTATTGGGTTGGCTAGCTTGCAGCGCATTGATATGAAAAAATCTTTTGAAACTGCAAAACAAGGTTTAAACTGGGCCATTTCACAAGGTTTTGAGCGACAACTTATTTATTTTGAAGATTTAGACTTAGGGATGATCGTTGCTACAACGTCAGAGGACGTCAGAAGGTTATTTCAAATGAAAATTTTCCATGCCTTTGAAGAAAAAGATTGGCAACAATTTCGTAAAATTATGAAATCTTTCGCCAAGCATAATGGGAGTTTAAATGCGTGCGCTGACGAGCTTTTCATTCATAAAAACACCCTACAGTATCAACTTAATAAAATTAAAATTTTAACCAGTTATGACCCACGAAATTATCGAGATTTCTCTGTTTTATATATGGCTTTGTTATTGCATGAGTAGAAAGTAAAAAATATTAATCCCAGAAAGTAACGTCTTCTTGGAAAAATTCATTCATGAAAAACCCGCCATAATCGGTTGGGCTTTCATTGAAAGTGAAAAATCGCCTTACACCCGCTTCATCTATAAACGTAAAACCACTTGCTGGGAAGGTTCCCATGCCAAAATATTCTCGAATTAATAGTGGTTGATGAGGGTGTAAATACCCAACAAAAAATAAAACATCAACTGCCTCGAAAGCATTGAGCATCATATCAAGATAAACGCTAATAACAGCAAATTCTCGCAACACGGTCGCCGGAGCAATTAGTAAAGTGTCAGTATGATACGCTCTCACACCGCGAGCGTCTGCATAGTTAAACTCCACGACATCATGGCGTGTTTCGCGCAGCCATTCAATTCTGATGTCTGGTGTGGTAATAGGGGCAACTTCTGGCGTCATCCCTGCTACGTTTCCGGTATCTGGTGAGGTTGGGTTGACAGGAATTCTTAACAATTGTCCAACGGTTATGTCAGTTGATGTCCCTAACCCATTTAACTGTTGTAAGACTTCCACTGTTGTGCCGTGTTGCTGTGAAAGTGAAAATAATGTGTTGCCTGCTACCACTTCGTGATAGAAATAATCTAACAGATCGTAATCATGACTCCAATCAAACGGTCGCCAGTGGATATTACCGTCCATTTGACTCTGCTGGAAAACATACCAGTTACTTTCACCGTCAGGATCGACAAAGTAAAAACCACTTGTCGGCAATGTTCCCATGACAAAATAATCGGTTAACACAAGGGGTGCGTTCAAAGCAATGTCCCCAACCTCGTTTAAAATACCCGTCTTTACTGCCGAGCCATCTTCTACAACGGTTACGCCGATGAATGTGAAGTCGGTTACGGGATGGCTAAAGTTAAAGAGTAAGTTCAGACCATCTTCGAATGTGCCATCGCGATAAGCAACGCTCGTCACATGTTCTAATTCAGCAAGCTCATCTTCGGTTAGAATTTCAATGAAGAATGTGAACGCTTCTTCTGGCTCAGTTGTTGGTTCGGTCTCTTCTTCGACAGGTGGAGTTTCATCTGCATCATCGGTACACGCGACTAGTGCGAACAAATTAAAGAGCATTAAAAATAACATCAGTTTTTTTGACATATAAAATCACCTCTCTGCATTATATCATGAAACGCTAACTTTGCACAAAAGAAAAAGGCTATTTCGTTCAAGAAAGATTGACAAAATAACCTAGTCTCAACATTGATAATGCAGTAAATTTTTATTTTTTCTTATTTTACTGGATGATTGCAATGAAACAGCGATATCTTAGCGTTAACCATACAGGGAATCCTCGTTTTTATTTATTTTACTGGACTTTGTTAGAAGATCTTCCAGAAGTTCTTCTGATCCTTGCGATTTTTATAACCGCAGCTAATATAAAACTTGTGGGCATTCAAGCGATTGAAGCCCGAGACCAATCGAACACCTTCACTACCGTCGTCTTTAGCCCATTGCTCTAATCTTTCAAGCAATTTTCTGCCAATGCCACACCCCTGATATTCATCTAACACCGCGAGTCCGATAACGTCTTTGAGTGGTGGCGTGTAAGTGGTATGATAGTCGCTACCATGAATGTAACCAACAGCATGATCTTCCACAATCGCAACAAAGATTTTAGCCGTTTCACTCTCAAGTATACCTAGCAATTGTGACGTTGTTGATGCGATATCATAGTCGTATCCAAGGGCTAAATTGATTTTCTGGATGCTTATCGCATCTTCATTTCTGGCTTCACGAATCACAATTTTATTGGTCATAACAATCCTCCAATTTATTTAATCATTTTGTTTTTTTGCTTTCACCTTCCCCAAAGTCAACACGTAAACCGTGTATTCATCAATTCCGTTAAACCCAAACACTTCGTCGCATAGCTTTTGGTCGTAAGCGGCTAAACAACAGCTTCCTAATCCTAAAGCCGTAGCACTAAGCATCATATTTTGTCCAACGTGACCCAAGTCAATCAGCATGGCACGGTGTGCAGCATCGTTGTAACGCCACTCTGAGCGATACGGAATACAACTAACAAATAACATCACTGGTGCCTTCGTTACCCACTTCTGCCCCACTAGCAGGTCATTCATCTTCGTTTCGTAATCATCAAATAATGGCCCAAGGCGTTCGATGGTGACTTTCTTTTCACCGATATGTTCAGTTGGCACATAATGATACAGTCCTGGTTCTAATCCGGAGACATTTTTAACCGCTATGTACAGTTCAAACGGATGCCTAGCTCCCCCACTTGGCACAGGTCGCAAGTAAGCGACCCCACTTTTTCCTCGCATTTGTTGCATGCCTTGTGTACTCCACAACATAAAGGCTAGTTGCTCTTGCGTTAGCGCCTCATCCGTGTAAACACGTTCGCTTCGCCTTGTGTCAAGTAAATCCAAATAAGACGAACAAGTGACGGTATCATCAAAGGCAGGCAAGGTGATAAATTCACCCGTTCGGTGATGTTCGTAACTAGGTGCTTCTACCCCGTTTTTTTGATCGCTTTTTTCCATGCTCGCTGTGAAAGACGGACACTGCATAAACGTTCTATTTTTTATTATTTCATTCATCAGATAACAACTCCTGTTCATTTTATTTAAAAGCGTGAAAAATATAAAGGATCCTTTTTTAAGTGCGATGCCACCATGTTTCTTAATTTTTTAGCCGACATCAGTAGCGTTGTTGCAGCACCAAATTTTCCTAACGTCATAACGCCTTCTTCTATCGCTTGCGGCTCGATCTTACTAAAAGCTTCCGATCCGACTCTACCAGTATGATGATACTGCGGCGTATGAAGTCGCTTGCCTTCATGATTAATCACATAAAAATCCTTTCTATGCGGAGATAGATCACTTTGTGCTCCGTCCCATTCTTCGATGCCGTGAATAAATGTATTTCGGGTCGAGTTCACACCAATGAGTAAAATTTGTGCGTCTTTTTCCCATAGTTTATAATAGGCGCCGCCTTTGCCACAAGGCGTTTCTAACTTTTCTTCTCCTGCGACAAACTCAGCAGCAGCTTTTCCCAGTGCAACGACCGAATGAGCAGGATGCAAAGAACGGTGCACTTCTGGTCGTTTACGAAACAGTTCCGTTAACGCACCGACACAGCTAGGGGTGTGAATCACATCCATCACGGGATTTTTTTCAGTTACATTCCCCCAAGTGTGACTTGGTAGTACAAGCAGACCTGGTTTCATGTAGGTTGCTAAGGCATCTAAAACCGTGTCGCCGCGCCCTTCTACTTCTCCAATGGCTTTGTAAGAGACATGGATCTTTAACGTGCCGCTTGGATCAATGTTTAATGCCGACAACTGATTCAGTAAATCTTGCTTGGTATACAATTTAAACACGTCCTTTCTTTTTTCTAACGCTTCCTATATCTTATCACACTTCTATCAATCTGCCACTAGTCAAAACGTTTTGGATGAGGATTTTCCTACTTTATCCCACTAGATATTCGAAATTCCCGTTTAGAACGCTATTTTTCTTGCTTTTTCTGTCGATTAGTACACATTATTGCTTGCAAACAATCTTTAAATTAGGTATAATTCAGCTAAATGATGTTGCGATTTAGTGAGGAGAAACAGATGATTACAAATTATTATTGGTTTATTATTTCGATCGTTATGTGTTTTTGTGACACAGTCATTCTTTATGTGGTGGCGCACCGTGTTGGTGGGCATAAGTTTAATTTGTCTAGAAAAAAACTAACGCTTGAACTGATCATTGGTGTCATTTATGGGATAGTGATGGGTTCTATTTTTTATTTTAATGCAGGGAATGCAACTTATCGTGTATTGGGTTACACCATTTTGACTACTTTTGTCATGTTCTTAACAAAGCGAAAAATTGTTGAAGCGGTTATTTTGTTTTCTTTCTTCTTTTTAGTTGTATCAGTTATACAAATTGCATTCTTTTTCCCCTTCTTGTTGTTATTAGATTTAAATCAAGATATACTGAGTTTTATTGTTTATCTCATTTCAATGGTAGTAACAATTTCTTTATGCCTCGCTGTAAAATTTCATCCGATATTTTTATTATTCCAACAAAAGCTGTATTTGAAGATCGGTGCTTTTTTATTGTTTATTGTATCGAATCTAATCCTGGTCATCGCAGATTTTGATCGCGCACATATGTTAGAACAAGTCATTATCATTAGCATCTTTGCCTTTATTACCTTTTTTGGAATCATCATGACTTTCGTTACCGCTCAGGAAAAGATTGATCAATCAAGTGATAAATACCACGATGTTGTTAATATGTTTAACGGACTTTATGTTTCTATAAAAGCTGGTGATGATTTTCATGAAATTGAACGCCAAGTGGATGAAATTAAAAAACACCTAAGTGGAGAAGAAACAACCGCTCATAATTCCGGTGATGATCATGTTGAAAATCTTGAAGCACTTCTTTACGAAAAGCTAGCAGAGAAAAACAAAACGAACAAGCTTATTCTCGATCTTGGTTATTTTGCCCCTCATAAAGAAGTATCGTTTGCCAATCTGATGGTGATGTTAGGAATTTTATTTGATAATGCTCTAGATCATGGTAAAGATAAACCTATTTTTGTCGATCTCAACGTTTCAAGTTCTATTCTTGAATTAACCGTCAAAAATTCATCCGAAAAAAAATCAGAAAAAGCGATGCAAAAAATATTTAAAAAAGGCTATTCAACAAAAGAGAACTTGGGACATGGAAAAGGCCTTTATAACCTCGAGCAACTAGTAAGAGAACACCATACTGAACAATTTAATGCGACGCTCTCATCGGAATGCTACTACGATGAAGCGTATGAAAACTATTATTTTGCTATTACAATTGACATCACAGATAAAAACTTTCTATAAGCACAAAATAAAAAGATACCGTCACAGAGTATCTTTTTTTGATAATAATTTTGCTGGAAATTCAGGCTCTCCGATAATCATAAATATACATCTCGTATTTCCTGCTGCAATCGGAGCAAGCGCGAGCAAAAATGCTGATAGTTTAAGCAAAGCTGACCTTCTTCTAGATTTATCCATGATAAAAACTCCTTTCATTCGCATTGCTCCCTCTCATGCAAGACTTTCTTTTATAGTTAATTATACCCCCATTAACGACAAATTGCAAGACTTTTTTGAAAATTTCACCCACTTATAACCGTTCCATAAACCGTTCTACACCTGCAAGCCCCGCGTCATCCAATTTATAAACCCCGCAACACGCTAGTATTTCAGCAAATTTCAATCCAACGTCTTGCTCAATCAAGGTTTCAATTTCTTTCTCGCTCAACCCAGCGCTTCGTTCCATTAATTCGAAAAACCACGGTTGATGCTTTTTTAAATCGGCACGTACTAAAATCTCAACGTCCGCGACCACTAATGCTTGTTTCAGCGTTTCAAGCTCCGAAACTAATCGCCCCGGCAAAATGGCAAGCCCCATCACTTCAATCAGACCGATGTTTTCTTTTTTCAAATGGTGATAGTGTTGATGGGGATGAAACATCCCATCTGGGTGCTCATCCGATGTTCGATTATTCCGCAACACAAGGTCGAGCTCATAATAGCCGTCTCGCAACCGAGCAATCGGTGTAAGCGTGTTATGCGGCTGTTCGTTTGTCATCGCATAAATACCACACAACGGATCACTATAACCACGCCAAGCCACCAAAATATGCGTCGCTAAATCAACCAATTGCACAACCTCTTTGCCCCTCAACCGCAACGTCGTCAGCGGCCAATGAAGCAACTGGGCAGCCACCTCATCAAACTTCGGAATCGTAAACGTCCGTAAAACTGCCGCCCGCGCCATCGCAAATTCATAATCCCCACCTTGAAAATGCTCATGAACTAAAATGGACCCTCCCACAATCGGCAAATCGGCATTTGACCCGACAAAATAATGATTAAACCGATCGACAAAGGCAAATAACCGCTCAAAAGTCAACCGTGAAATGGCCATCGGCTCGTGCTCTGCTTTCAACACGATGCAATGCTCGTTGTAATACACGTAAGGTGAATATTGCAAATACCATTGCTCCTCTACCAAAGTAACAGGTACAACGCGGTGATTTTGTCTAGCTGGCCGGTTCAAATTGCCAGCATAGCCAACGTTTTCTTTACATAGTACACACTTCGGATAACCGCTACTTGGTAGTGATTTCGCCAGCGCAATGGTTTTCGGATCTTTTTCCGGCTTTGATAAATTAATCGTTAAATCAAGCTCACCGTAAGCCGTCATCACTTTCCAACGGCGATCTTTTTTAATGCGCGCAGTCCGAATATAATGCGATGCCTGACTCAACTGATAAAAATAGTCCGTTGCTTTTCTCGGGGCTTGCGCGTAACGTGCCTCAAATTCCGCATTGACTTCTGATGGTCGCGGCATGAGCAACCCCATCACCTTGGCATCAAAAAGGTCCCGTTCATCTACCGTGTCGTGTTTTACGATGTTTTTACGAACGGCCTCATTCAAAATTACCCCTAATATTTCCTCAATCCCTTGATCATCCCTAGTCGCTTCACGCTCAAACGTCTCAACCTCTAATAATGCCAGCAATTGATTTACCACAAAATCAGTATCAGCCGGTTGTAACAAACCTTGTTTTAATCCATAATCTACCAACTCGTTTATGGCTTGATTAATCATTGACGCCTACACCACCTCTAATTTTTTCGCGCCGTCACCAATGGCAGCCACGTAGAAGTCAGCTTCGTACCCGACTTTTTCCACGTAACCTTTCGCAACGGCTGCTTTTACCGCTTCCAACTGATCCTGATGAACAAGAGCGATGGCACAACCCCCAAATCCCGCGCCCGTCATCCTAGCACCGAGCACACCTTCTTGTTGTCTGGTAAGCATCACAATGGTATCCAATTCAGCACCGGTGACCTCGTAATCATCGCGCAAAGAAAGATGCGATTGATCGAGCAAGTCACCAAATGCGACTAAATCACGGTTTGCCAGTGCTTGAATCGCTAATTTCACACGCTCGTTTTCAGTGATCGCATGTTTGGCACGTTTATACAAGTTCTCTTTGACCAGCACCTCTGAAACCCGATCAAATTCAGCAACGGTTAACTCACACAAGGCATTCAGGTTCGACGTGCCCTGTAAGAGCGCAAGGGCAGCTTCACATTCGGCACGACGTTCGTTGTATTTTGAATCAGCAAGCTCGCGTTGTTTGTTCGTGTTCATAATTAAAATGCGGTAGTCCTGTAGGTCACAATCCGCGTACGCGTAGCTTAAATCGTTGGTGTTAAGTTTAATGGCTTGATCTTTCTTCCCCATGGCAATGGCAAACTGATCCATGATGCCGCAATTCACACCGACATAGTCATTTTCAGCTTTTTGACCGAGCTTCGCGTTTGTTATCCCATCGATTTCGAAGCCATTTAAGTCGCTCAGGATGAGCCCGATCAATACTTCTAATGAGGCAGAGGATGACAAGCCGGCACCGCTTGGAATATTACCCGCGATATAAGCATTAAATCCCTGTTTCATTTCGTATCCTGCTTCCATGAACACAGCGATCACCCCTTTGACGTATACGCTCCAAGGTTCATCCGTTTTCCGAGCAAGGTCGGTTACCTCACATTCAATCACACCTTCTTTTGCGAAATTCTCGGAATATAACACCACTTTGCTATCCTCACGAGGGGTAACGGCTGCGTAGGTGCCGAACGTAATGGCCGCTGGAAAAACGAAGCCACCGTTGTAGTCAATGTGTTCTCCAATTAAGTTGATCCGCCCGGGCGCGAAGAACAACTGCACTTCTTTGCTTGTCTCTGTTTTGAATACGTTGAAAAAGCGTGATTTTAATTCATTTAGCTCCATTTAAATCCACTCCACTCTTGTACTTACTGTTTCCCCTATTATACCATCAGTCGAAATTTTTTGCACGCAGATCTTGTTAATCCCGTCCGTTCCGAGTATAATGATGCTAATAGTTTTTACAAAGGATGGTATGAAACAATGAAATTATTCGGTTCAGATTATGATGGGACGTTTTACAAACATGAAAATCGCGGTGAAAATGAATTAGCAGAAAACATCGCAGCAGTAGAAAAATGGCGTGAAGCTGGTCATCTTTTTGCCTTTGCAACTGGTCGCTCAATCGGAGAAATGGCCTACGATCGCATCATCAACCACATCACATTCGATTACCTCGTCGGTTTAAACGGCGGTATCATTATTAATCACAAAGACGAAGTGATGTTCAGAGCACTTATTGAGCCAAGCGTTGCCAGTGAAATCGTGGACCTTATTCAAGCGCGAAACTTCGGACGCTTATCTGTGACAGACGGTTTTAAAGGTCACTACCCCATTGCCCTTTTTGAAGGTGAATACGCAGAAAGCTTAGCTCAATACCCAGAAATTGTTGCCAACTTCTCCTTGACCTTAGAAGAAGCATTGGCAAATCCCGTCGCCATGATCGCACTTTCAACCGCAAACACAGAAGAAGCCGTTGCTTTTGCGACCCTAGTGAACGAGACTTTCGCTGGCCAAGTCACCGCTTTTGCAAACTTGCAACACGTTGATATCGCTGCTGCTGGGACTTCGAAAGCAACTGGGCTTGAATACGTTGCGAAGCGTTATAGCATCGATAAAAATAACGTTTTTGGCATGGGTGACAGTTACAATGACGTGCCGATGCTTGAAAATTTCAATGGCTTCACCCTTCCAGAAGCAAACGATGAAATAAAGTCATTCGCTGATAACGTTTATGAAACGGTGGCGGCTGCCATCAAGGATGTCATTTAAATATCAGCAAAAAGCCAAGAAGTTGAAGTGCATGACGTGCCTCTCATTTCTTGGCTTTTCTATTTAACTAAAACCAGCAAGACTGATCAGAGTATCTATTCTCTTGCACCCAATTGCAGCAAATGTTGCATTGGCGATATTGGCGCTTTTTTACGGGAGGCTGGCACCAAGAAGGTGACACATGGTGACAACTGCAGCAATCACATTGGCATGGCTGAGATGGTCTTGGAGGTTTAGGTGGTCGCGGCTTCGGGTGTGGCCGAGGTACTTTGACGATTGGTGGGTTCGGTTCAATCACTTCTACTTCGTTTCCGCCGTTTCCAGGGTTAACTACCGCAACATTCGGCTGCAATTGTCCAGCCGGGACGCGGTCGCTTAAAGTAACTGGCAAATAGACATGAGCCGTTTCACCCGGCGCAAGTGCAAATTCAGCCGAGAGCTTCAAGTTTTGATTATCACCTAAATTAACCAATCTTCCGCGGTCGCTGGCTGGCACGCCTGTCAACCTAATGTATCTTGGTAAGACATCCTCAATCGTAAATGGATTGGCTGTTGGGACAGATCCTGTATTAGTAATGGTTAATGTGTAGTAGAAGGAATCACCTGGCATGAGCTCTTTGTCAGAGGCTTGCTTAGTAACTTCTAATTCTGGGACTCGAATCGCAACGATTGGTGGTACCAGTTCGATGACAAGATTCGGAGTTCCACTACCACCTGGATCAACCACGACGGTGTTTGGTGTCAACTGCCCTTCTGGGGCACTCGTAGAGGCGATAACAGGTAAGGTGATGGTGATGCTTTCACCAGCTGCGATGTGGTTGGCTACTGAAAGATTCAAGTCGGTATTCGTTCCGTTGTTCGTGACGATACTGCCATCTGACGCCGTTGGTGTGCCATTTAAAGAGACGTACTGTGGTAGCGTATCAGTGATAGTAAACGGACTAGCGGTTGAAATGCTGCCGCGATTAGTAATCGTAATGATGTAGTTGAACGTTTCACCTGGTGAGATGGTATTAGAAGTATCGTTAACTTTGTTTACTTCTATTTTCGGATTAGCCACGATCGGTGGTGTGATTTCTACGCCTGGTGTTGGCGTATCGCCACCTCCTGGGTCTACCACAATCGTGTTTGCTGCTAGTTGTCCGGTCGGTGCATTGGTTGCTGCGACAACTGGAATGATCACCGTGATCGTCTCACCTGCTGGAATGCTAGTTGCAACTGACAGGTTGAGGTTAGTATTCGTTCCCGAGTTAGTCACCGCACCTGCTGTTGAAGTCGGTGTGCCATTCAACGTCACATATGGTGGCAACGTATCGGTGATCGTAATCGGATTGCCCGTTGCAGCGCTTCCTGTGTTTTGAATGGTCACGATGTAATCAAAGGCATCGCCTGGTGCAATCGTGCTAGTGGTATCATTGGTTTTGGTGACGCTTAAGCCTGAGATAATAACGGTTGGTGGTGTAATTTCTATGCCTGTTGTTGGCGTATCGCCGCCTCCTGGGTCTACCACAGCCGTATTTGACGCAAGTTGCCCCGCTGGTGCCGTGGTTGAGACCGTCACTGGTAACGTGATCGTGATCGTGCTACCTGCTGGAATCGCAGTTGCTACCGAGAGGTTGAGATTAGTATTCGTACCAGTGTTGGTCACTGTACCAGCGGTGGATGAAGGTGCGCCAGTTAAAGTGACATACTGAGGCAGTATATCGGTGATGGTGATTGGATTTTCTGTTGAAACAGAGCTAGTATTAGTAATCGTGATGATGTAGTTATAAGAAGTGCCCGGTGGAATTGGTGCCGTTGTATCGTTGGTTTTCGATACGGTTAATTCAGCTCTCACATCAGGATCAGGTCCCGTGACAATCGGTGGATTTGGATCCACACCTGTCCCTGTTCCGCCATTATCACCTGGATCTGCGACAGCGGTATTAGCAGCTAATTGTCCCGCTGGTGCTGTGGTTGAGACGGTCACTGGTAAGGCGATGATAATGCTACCGTTTGGTGCCAAGCTCGTTGCTACCGAGAGATTAAGTGCCGTGTTCGTGCCTGAATTTGTTACTGCCGCCCCGTCTGATGAGGTTGGTGTGCCGGTTAACGTGACAGATGGTGGTAAGTTGTCGGTAATCGTAACTGGATTGGCCGTTGGAAGGGTCCCGATATTGGTGATGACCAAGGTATAGTTAAAAGTTGTCCCAGGTGGTATTGGCGCTGTTGTATCGTTGGTTTTTGTGACTGTGAGTAATGGGTCGGCGATGGTTGGTGGATTTGGTTCGATACCCGTTTCTGGATCACCACCGCCACCTGGATCAACGATTGCCGTGTTGGTCGTTAATTGTCCGGTTGGCGCATTTGTTGCTGCGGTAACCGGCAGTGTGATGGTGATGCTGCCGTTTGGCGCAAGGCTTGTTGCCACCGAGAGATTCAGCGCAGTATTAGTTCCTGAATTCGTCACCGCTGCGCCATCGGATGAAGTTGGCGTGCCGGTTAAGGTGACAGATGGCGGTAAGTTGTCCGTGATGGTAATGGGGTTCGCCGTTGCTAGTCCACCTGTGTTCGTAATGGTGATGATGTAGTTAAAGTTGGCGCCTGGTGGAATCAGAGTTGGTGCATCGTTGGTCTTTTCCACGAGCAGTTGTGGTAAGGCAACGACAGGTGGATGTGGCTCGACCGCTGTCACTGGTGGACCATCACCACCAGGGTCTACCGTTGCTGCGTTTGCTGCTAGCTCACCAACAGGCGCTGTACTTGATACCGTTACTGGCAAGGTCACCGTGATACTACCGTTTGGTGCCAGACTGGTTGCTACGGCGAGGTTCAGCGCGGTATTAGTTCCTGAATTCGTCACTGCTGCGCCATCGGATGAAGTTGGCGTACCGGTTAAGGTGACAGATGGTGGTAAGTTGTCGGTAATCGTAATCGGATTCGCTGTTGCCGTGCTACCTATGTTTTGAATGGTCAACAAATAGTCAAAGGTCGTTCCCGGTGGTATTGGGCTTGCTGCATTGTTGCTCTTTGTCACCGTTATCCCATTGGTAGCTACTGTAGGTGGTGTGATCTCAGTGCCCGTTGCTGGTGGGTTGTTATTACCTGGATCCACGGTTGCGGCATTGGCTAATAGCTGACCGGCTGGTGCAGTCGTTGATACCGTTACTGGCAGGGTCACTGTCGTTGTGCCACCTGGTGGAACACTGCCAGCTACTGACAAGTTCAAATTCGTTGCTGTGCCTGAATTCGTCACTGTTCCTGCTGGTGACGTCGGTGTACCAGTCAAAGTGAGATACTGAGGCAATGCATCCGTAATGGTAAACGGATTTGCCGTTGCTTGATTCCCGTTGTTAGTAATGGTGATTGTATAGTTAAACGTTGCTCCTGGTGGAATTGATCCGACTACATCGCTGACTTTTGTCACCGCCACCGGATTGGCACGGTAGTTGATATCGTAATTGTTTAAGACGTTATTGCCAATGGAAATGGCTGCTGGATCGGCAATGCTTGGCGTGCCGGTTAAGCTTGGCGCAGGTCCTGTGTAAGCAACGCTCGCCGTGTTCCCCTGAAATGAATCAGTCGGATCAATGACCAGATTCGGATAATTGGTCGGTGATACTGGTGGAAACGAGTAAGGTGGTGCCGTGGCATCGAAGATCGCACCGCCATCTCCCGTTGTTGCCGCGTTGCTTGTATAGGTTGTACCGGTTGAAGCGTACATCGGTGTTGTTTGTCCGGTTGCAGGTTTTTCTAAATAGACACCTCCCCCGTTATTGGTTGCCGTATTTGTGTTATAGGTACTTCCTGTATCCGTTACAGCACCGCCAGCCGCCACATAACCACCGCCCCCATTAGCAGCCGAGTTATTACTGATGGTATTGGCAGAATTAAAAATTAAAGTTGCCATTGTTCATACTCCTTTCTTTAATCAGTTTTATAGGCAATGGCGAAAAGCTATTCAGTGAATGCGGAATATCACGTGTTTTCTGAAAATCTATTAATACGTGATAGTTTTTACTTTTCGCAATTGTCTAATCGGTTTTTAGTGGATGACTTACGCTGTGATGTAATAGCCACCACCGTTGTTATCGGCGATATTACCATCAATTAGGCTGCCGTTTACTGTGGCTGCTGCAGCATTACAAATGTGAAGGCCGCCACCATCAGCATGTGCCGTATTGCTAAAGATAGCCGCTTTGGTAATGGTTGCTGTTGCCGTTGCAGGCGTTGCCGCTCCTAGATAAGGAGAGCCATCCGATTGCGTACCCATGGAAATTCCGCCACCGTTAACCGCTGCTGTGTTATAGGCAATGCACGGCTCACCGGATGTTGGCGGAGCAGGTAAGGTGGCAGATGGTGTCCAAGTGCCATTAATCGTTAGGTTAGCATTGAGCATCGTAGAAATTCCGCCGCCATCAAGCGTCGCTGTGTTGCCTTGAATGGTGCCGCCGTTCATCGTGAAATTGTTGTATTCCTCTACGGCGATGCCACCACCAGAGCCGCCAGGGCTTGAACTAGGATTCGTAACACCATCAACCGTCGCACCTGCTTCATTATCAAGAATAAGAGCATTGTTCATAATCACCGTCGCCGGGGGTGAAGTTGTTAATGCACCGTTAAACGTATCGATGCCACCACCATGAAGGGCAGCTTTGTTGTTAGAAATAGTCCCGTTATTAATGGTTAAGATAGAGCCAGAATTGACTACTATCCCACCGCCTGACCATTGAGAAGTATTGCCGTCAATAAGGGTTTCACCGTTGGTATTATCCATCGTAGCTGTCACGTTTTGTCCTGATAGCCAAACCCCACCGCCAGCTACTGTCGGTGTTCTTTGATGATTGTTTTGAATGGTACACCCGTCTAAAGTAACATTAGCAGTACTACCGTTGTAACCATTGTTAATGGCATCGGCTGTCAGAATACTAACCCCAGCGCCACCAATGTTAGTCGTGACACAATTTTGTACCACACAACCTGCACCGAGATAAGTGTCCGTTATTCTCGCCGTTGAATAAACTTGAACCCCACCTCCCGAGTCACCACCATCAAGAACGATGTTTTGTAAAGTAAGACCACCAGAATTATTAAAATGTCTTTGATTGACCGTATTAGATGAAATCGTATAAGGACCACCAGAGCTCTGGATGGTTATATTAGCTACGCCTGGAATTTCTGGTACTGCGATCGTACCTTGGAAGCCACTGCCGTCCCCATCTAAAGAGATGTTGTTCATCACGTTGATGACATCACCGCTTGCTGCTGCTTGAACAGCATTGTTTAGTGAATTTGCATTTGTTGCTGTTAATGTCGCCATTTTAAACCTCCTAAAAATTTTTCATATTGATTAACCTATCTATCGCTACATTTCCTAGTATATTCCGAAGCCATTACGATAGAGTGGGTCTTTTTATTAGGAGAACGGACAATTATCTGTTAGGTCATTGTTTTACAAAATGAAAACGGCAAACACAAAGGCGAAATGCCATTGTGTTTGCCGTTTCGAATTGTTCTGCTAGTTGTAATTAACTGCCATCAAACACAATCCCCTAGCTGGTGCTGATGCCAAATTATCTGGCTTACTCTGCGCTTCTAACAATTGCCTTACGTAAGTTACCTCTTGCTTTCCTATCCCGACATCTACAAGAGCTTTTACGATCAACCTCACCATGTTGTAAAGAAATCCATCGGCATTGATCCGAATCACTACTTTGTCAGCTTCCTCATGAATCTCCACAAAGTGAATCGTCCGAACACTTGTATCCGTCGTTGCTTTCGCTGATTTAAACGTGCTGAAATCATGCTTACCGATTAAGCACCTGCTGGCTTCGTGCATGTTTTGAATGTTTAGCTTTTGATTAATGTACCAGGAATAATGGTTCAGCCGGGGATCGATCGCAGAATGAATCCTGTATTCATACGTCTTATCCACGACTTCATAACGACAATGAAAATCTCGATGGACTTGTTTTAAATCGACGATCACAATGTCGTGGGGGAGGAGCTCGTTTAATTGCGCCCTTGCTTTTTCGACGGCAATTTTCACGGGTTGTTCAAACATTACCATTTGATTTAACGCGTGTACTTTGGCATCGGTTCTTGAGCTTTCTGTTGTTTTGATGTTGTCGCCGAAATGCTTTTTTAGTGTGTCTTCTAGCACGTTTTGGATTGTGTTGCGATGTTTCTGTTTCGCATAGCCGCCATAATCTGAACCGTCGTATGCCAGTGTGATGAGGTATTTGAATGGTTCTTTTGGCTTGGGTTTGTTTTGGCGAATGGCTCTTTTTGCTTCCAATGATTTTTGACGTTTTTGTTTGGCTACTTTCATTTTGATCTTCCTTTTTATCGCGTTTCATCTTTCATTCTATCACATTTTCGAATTTTTTAAAAGGAAGTTCCGGTCGTTTTATGGTTCTGGGTCCGGTTCTGGAGCTGGTGTTGCGACACTTAAGGCGGCAGGTGATCAGCTGTTGAGCTTTGAATGATAGGCAAAGGCAGTGACCAACTGGTGAATTCTGAATAAAATAGCCGTGATAAAAAATATGATACGACTAAAACGGAGGTTATCTTATGCCAGCTACTATTCCTTTAACTTGTAATGCTACTTTCATTCAGTTTGTTGGTCAGCCGACCGAGTGGGTTAACATTAATCTTGTGACGGGAAAGCCAGTTTCACAAGGTTTTCTCAATCCAGCTGATTATGTTAACGCAATTGGTTACAACATTCTTGACAATTTTTTATACGGCTATGATTTGACAGTGAATCAAATTGTCCGCATTGATGCAGGCGGTAATCTGACGATGCTTGGACTTCCAACTGGGTTAACAGCAACGACAAATGGTTATAACACGGGTTGTTTTGATGATAGAGGTTATTTTTATCTTTATTTTTCTCAAATAGCGAGAATGTACGTGGTTGATTTGCGACCAGGCTCTGCCAGTTACATGCGACTTGTTGATCCAACAAACGGTTATGCTGTGCAGACTTCCTCGTATGGCGTTGCCCTTGTTAACGGCACACCGAATATTGCCGACTGGGTTTGGCTACCATCAACGGCAACAACGGGTAGTAACACCAATGGTTTTCTGTATGGCATTGTTAATGGTGGCGCGATGGCACGGGTTAATATTGATAACGCCCATGTCATCAATATGACAACTACCGGTCCAGCTTATGCGAGTTCTTACGGGGCAATGTCGGTGGATGTGGATTTAAACGTTTACGCAGTTGCGAATGAAAATGGCAATGTGTATCGCTATACGATTAACGGTACCACCGCAACAGGGCTGTATTTTTCTAACACTTATTTTGATTCACACAACGACGGGGCAATGTGCCGCATCGCGAAAGTTTTAGTTGATTTCGGTGATGCGCCTGATACGGGTATCGGCAATGGTGCTGGTAATTACAGTACCCTTCTTGCAAAAAATGGACCACGCCATCAGGTCATCGATGGGTTAATGCTCGGAACAACAATCACCGCTGAAGACGATGCTTATCAAAACACAACCGCAACTGGTGATGATTTATTACAAGGCATTCAAGATGATGGACTCGCAACACCGTTGCCAATTCTTTCACCGAGTGCTACTTCTTACCAATTGAATGTCACAGCAACAAATAACTTAGCAGCACCAGCAAATCTATACGCCTGGGTTGATTTTAACCAAAACGGCTTGTTTGAAGTCACAGAATCGACGGTTATTACCGTGCCAGCAAATAGTGGGACAGCGACTTATCCGCTGGATTTTACAGTCCCAAGCGGGACTAAACTCACCGCCGGTAATACTTTCGTACGCCTTCGTTTAACAACGGACACGTTAACTCAAGCTTCTGATAGTCTCGGACAAGATAACGCCAGCCTTGGACCAGCAGGCGACGGTGAAGTTGAAGACTACCTGTTGCAAATTAGCCCACTTGCTGATCTGCAAGTGACTAAAATAGCGGACGTCGATGCGATTCAAGTTGCCGATGAAATCACCTATACCATTACCATCACCAACAACGGTCCCGACACTGCTACTAGCCCATTGCTAGTTGATGCCATCCCAGCCGAACTTAAAAGTCCGACCTACTCCATTGATAATGGCATCACTTGGCAAGATGTTCAACTCGGCTCAATGACCCTACCTGATTTGACCGTTGGCAGTAGTTTTAACGTTTTAGTAAAAGGAATCGTTGTTAAATCAGCCACCGGTCAAATCGAGAACATCGCCACGGTTACCGCAACGACACCCGATCCGGACATGAGCAATAACACGGCAACCGTCACAACAACCATTACCCCAACCGCGGACGTTGGCATCGTTAAAATCAACACGCCACCAAACGTTGCACCTGGCGATACGCTCACCTACAATCTCATTATTAGCAACGCCGGGCCAGTGGATGCGACTAATACCACAATCACTGATGTCGAAACCAAAGCCCTGCTCAATCCTGAATTTTCATTCGACGGTTTCACTTGGAGTCCTTGGTCCGGCAACATCAATTACGGGACACTAGTAGCAGGAACTAGTACGACCGTTTATCTGCGTGGAACAGTCGATGCAACAGGCGCTTCTTCTTTGATTAACGTTGCCAGCATTACCAGCGACATTCTTGATCCGAATCCCGATAATAACACGTCATCAGCAACCACCACGATTACGGATGTGCCAATACCCACTGAAGCCGATCTTGACATTGAGAAAAGCTTAATCGTTCCGGATCTAGTTCCCGGCACGAACGCTAGTTACCAATTGGTCGTAACAAATCATGGCCCCTCAGCAGCTGAAAACATTGTCTTGATTGATCCCTTACCAAATGGTTTTGTTAGTCCGCAGTATTCAATTGATAATGGCACCACTTGGCAAGCTTGGACTGGAAGCCTCTCGCTCGACACAATGGCGGCGGACGAGGTGAAAACGGTGCTAATCGACGCTCTCCTATCACCAGCCACGCTGGATGCCATCACCAACACGGCGACGGTTTACGCCTCAACCCCAGATCCCGACATGACCAACAACACTTCCACCACCGAAACGGCCATCGACCGCCAAGCAACCATCAACATTACCAAAACCGCCAGCCCGAACCCAGTGAACGTCGGTAACGATTTAACTTACACCGTCTACGTTCAAAACGAAGGACCATCTTACGCACAACATGTCGTTGTCAAAGATGTCGTTCCAACCGCTGTAACAAACCCTGTTTTTTCAACCGATGGCATTAGTTGGTCACCTTGGACCGGGGCATATACAATCGATAGCCTACCCTCTGGCGGCGCCCGCACCCTGTTAATCCGTGGGACAGTCTCAAGCAGCGATGATGAAGTTTTGACTAATAGTGCTAGCGTTACCAGTGACATTACACCAGAAACACGTGCAACAACTGATACGCGGGTGAGGAATCAAGCAGACCTCGGAATTGTAAAATGGACAACTACGAATAGCGTTGTCGTGGGTGATACACTTGCTTTCACCTTAACCGTCACGAATAATGGCCCTTCGCCAGCAACCGATGTGCTAGTCACCGATCCTGTACCATCAGGGCTCGCTGATGTCACGTATTCGCTTGATCAGCTTGATTGGCAACCATGGGACGGATCGTATTTACTTGGTACGCTTAATAATGGCGATGTTGCTGTGGTTTATCTACGTGGTGTCGTAAAGGCAGCAGCTGCGAATCAACTGATTAACACTGCGGTTGTGACTTCATCTACCGATGATCCGAATTTAAACAACAACTCGAATAGCTTTGAAGTCAATGTTCAACAATCGGCTGATTTAGCCATTACAAAAATTGCTGATAAAGCGACACTTGCGAGTGGCGATACCGTGACCTATACCTTAGCAGTAACCAATAACGGTCCAAGTGACGTTGCAACTGCGACCTTAGCCGATGAAATCCCAATCGGTTTAACCGCCGTCGAATTCAGCACGAACGGAACCGATTGGCAGCCGTGGGTGAGCCCGTATCAGATCACTGCCCTTGCAAGTGGCGAAACGACCAGCATCCAAATCCGTGGCACTGTCACGAGTGATGCAATCAACTTTATCAGTAACCTTGCGACGATCAGCAGTAGCATTCCCGATCCGAACCCAACCAATAATACCGCCGTCAACACCGTCCCAGTTCCAATAGTATGTCCGGAGTGTCCTGACCCGCCAACGCCAGACCCTACGGGTGCCGATTTATCCATTACCAAAACAACTAATAAGTCACACGCCCATCGCTGTAAACACATCCAGTACATCATTGCCGTTACCAACAACGGACCAGAAATTGCGGATGCAGTTGTTTTAATCGATGAAGTGACTGATTTACTAAAGCCAATGTATTCCATTAACCGCGGTCGTTCATGGTTACCGTGGCAAGATAAACTCGCCCTCGGTGACATGCCTGCAAATCAAATAAAAATCATCCATATTGCCGGGAAAATTTCAAATTGGGCCGAATGTCCCTTAACGAACACCGCGACCGTTTATAGCCAAACGACTGACCCAAATCCTATTAATAATTCGGCAACCGTGAAAACTAGGTTGTGTTGATAAAATAAAATGGACTTCTAGAGAGCGTCATTTCGAAATATTGGCAGTTTGCCAGTTTTTCTTCTGTCACTCTAATAGGTCCATTTTTATATACTTTGTTTTGAATCACACGCCCGTTACCAATTGGAGCGCCTTAATTGTTAATCATCAACCACGTAAATTCCTGGCGTTTAAAGTCAGCGACGATGTGATCATTTATCGTCCTACTAGCGCATTAAAAACACGGCAATGGCAATCGAATGTAAGATGGATGCGACGTTGACGAACAGGTGAAACACGCCGTGCATGTATTTTTTGCGTCTGCCCCATACGTAAAACAAAACACCTATTGTATAAACAATCCCACCAGCTAAGATTAAGGCGAAAAAAGTTGAGCCGTGGACGTTGAGCAGCTGGTTAATTCTAAAAACAGCGATCCAGCCCATACCGACGTAGCAAACTAATGAGAAGGTCAGGAATTTCTTTAAGTCAATGGCGTTCAGCGTAATACCTAAAATAGCGAGTCCCCAAATAATCGCGAGCATCGACCACGCTTCTGTCGGGTATGCTTCTCGAAAGCCAATGAGTAAAACGGGCGTATAGGTGCCTGCAATGAGAATAAAAATGGTGCAATGGTCAAGCACTCGGAAGACCTTTTTGGCCGTGCCCACTCTCAATCCGTGATAAATGCTAGACATGGTAAACAATAAGATGACGGAGAAACCGTAAATAAAAGCACTCACGACCCCCCAGATGTTTTGGGCAAAAGCTGCCATTGTCACACAGACTAACAGCGCGACTAAGCCCAAAGCGCCTCCGACAATGTGTGTGATCATATTAAAAAGTTCTTCGCCTTTTGTGTAACGTGGTTTTTCTACTGTGTTCGTCATGTTTTACCCTCCTGCTTATTCGCTTTTTTGAAACCCGTTAAACCAGGCGCGTTCTGCAAACGGCTTCTTCTCTGGGAATTTCACTGGCTTTTCTGCGATGCCAATTGGTGAATAGCTGATTAAGTTATAATCGGCTGGCACACCTAAAATGTCGGCCATTTGCTTGCCTTGGTCGTCATCGTCTTTCACGGTGCCCTCGTACCAGCAGCTCTCATAGCCAAGTGACACGGCTGCAACGAGAATGTTTTGAATCGCTGCCGAGTAGTCTTGCACGTTGAAATGCCTCCCTTTGTATGCCGGGATTTTTTGCGTCAGGATACAAATAATGGCTGGTGCTGGTTGGTACTTAAGCGGTCCTGTTACTTCAGCAAGGCGTGCTAAGATTTCAGGATCATCAACGGCGATTAAACTAACCGTTTGTTTATTACTTCCCGATGGTGCTGCAAGTCCTGCTTCCATGATTTTCACTAAATCCCCGCGTGGAACCGGTGTGTCTTTGTAGCTGCTGCGATAACTGGTTCGGTTGATCATTGCTTCAATGGCGTTCATACATTTAGCCTCCTCTAGTGTTTTAAGATTTGCAATAATTATACCGTACTTCCTCGGACAATACAACGATTTTAAATGGATTGCCATGAAAAATGCGACCTGATATCTCTTGTAATTTCAACACAAAAAGGTTATATTAAACAGATAGGTTTTGGTTGGAGGAGATTTACATGATTTCGCCGGTTGTTAATGCACTAGCTGTTGTTATGGGGAGTTTAATTGGATTAGGGTTAAAAAAAGGAATCCCAGAGCGTCTCACAGATTCGACGATGAAAGCTTTGGGACTTTGTACCATCTTTATTGGTATTCGCGGTATACTAGTAGGTGAAAACACGTTAGTACTGATCATTTCCATGGTTTTGGGTGTGCTTATCGGAGAAAGTCTGGATTTGGATTTGCGTATTTCTCGCTTAGGTGAGTGGGTAGAACGTAAATTTAAAAAAGAAGATGGCGAAAACCTTGGCATTGCTGAAGGTTTTGTAACGGCAACCCTCCTGTTTTGTGTGGGCGCCATGGCCATTGTTGGTTCTTTGCAGAGTGGTTTAACAGGCGATCATGAAACGATTTTCACGAAATCAGTCCTCGACTTCGTCGCTGCCATTGTGTTTGCTTCAACGAAAGGTGTTGGTGTGATCTTCTCTGCTGTTGCGATTTTACTTTACCAAGGCAGTATCGTGATCTTGGCCAGTTGGGTTTCCCCTTTTTTAACCACGGTGGTCATTCAAGAAATGACGGCCATTGGCTCGCTGATCATCTTTGCATTAGGGTTGAACATGTTGGGTATCACTAAAATCAAAGTGATGAACTTAGTACCTGCGATTTTTCTCCCGATTTTGCTGCTGTTATTTTTATAAATTTAAAAGTATCCCATAGCACTCTGATTTCGTGACTATGGGATACTTTTATGGATTTATCGTTTCAGGTGTTACTCGTTCCGTCGGTTCGTGATCATCGGGGTGACCTCGCCACGGCTTTTCTTGCTGCTCGTTCGCTTTGGACGGTACATCGCGCTCAACTTTTTGCTTCATTTTATTCTTATCCATCTGCCACACTCACTTTCTAAAACGTTCTTTCCTGTTAGTATGAGCAATTAAAAATAAATTAAGCGCCCCATTGATAATTCTTTAAATCCACGTGCCCGTTTTCCTTAAATGCAACCCCTTCTTCTTTCAACAGTGCCTCTTGCGCATCAAATCCTGGTGCTAATCGTCCCGAACTATTGACAACCCGATAGCACGGATAACCGTCTGCGTAAAGCCCAGAAATCTGTAGGGCCTTCCCAACCAGGCGCGCATTTCTTTCCTTTCCAATCAACGTCGCAATTTGACCATAAGTGGCCACTTTGCCGTAAGGAATTTCTGCGATTGCTTCTAAGACAGCGAATAAAAAATCTTCGTCTAACTTTGCCATCTTCACGCCCCCTCCCGAGGCTCAAACTCGCCGCCACTCCCCCACTGCCACGCACCCCCACCAGCAGCAAGTTCAAAGTGCAGCTTAGCAATCCCTAAATCAAAGGCCGCTAAATATTTCGTTCTAACCGAGGCGCGAACACGACCGGCTTCATAAGTAAACATCACCGGTTGTTTATTCATCGCCGACGGTGCTTTCACGACGGCAGCCATGCCTTGCAAAAACCAAGCCGGTACTGACGATGCATCATTGGTAAACATATCTTCCGCCAATTTTGTCTTCCGGTGTGTCAGTTTATAAATAAACTTCTCCTTAGAACTAGGCGCATCTGCTACGTTTCCCACGGTGATTAAACAAGCAAGCCGTTCGTTACCCGTCAAATCAAACGGTATTTTGGACTTGCTAAACGTTCCACCAATCCAACACGTTCCTAGCCCCATCGCCGTCGCATGTAACACCAACAGCTCCCCGTAATAGCCAATTTTCTCATCGGCATGCGGATCATCAACGTCCGCAATAAAACCAAAATAGTGCTGCACACCTGTTAACATGCCATAACTACGTGTGAACCCTTTAAAGGCTTCGCCGTTATTCATTACCAGCTCTACCCGAAAGCCACCGATTTGATGATACTCAGCCATCAGTTTTTGCAAATTTTCAATGTGCTCGACCGCCAACGCTGTTTCCAGATACTTGCGCCGAGACGTTCTGATATCAATCGCCTCTAGTAAAGTCATGATTTTTTCGCTCCTTTCATATCTACTTGTAATCACTCTTGAAAACTGTCGCTTTTCATTCTAAATTCAAGTTTAGCGACACTTTTATCATCATCGCACGTGACGTTGAGGCCTTCGGTTTGCTCTACGTGCGGCGCCTCTGCTGCGTGTCGCATCTTTCCATGTTTTCCACGGAATTCTTTTCTTATTAATTTCATCGGTGATTTCATCGCTGCGCCCCATAATGTTCTCATGAATCAAAAACATCCGGTGATCCAGTTCCGCAATTTTATCCGCGCAAATCACGAGCTCATCGCTTAAGTGTTGTGGCACATCACTTTCGTATTTGTAACGGGCTTCGTGTTCTAGCGTGGCCCAGAAATTCATCGCTTCGGTACGGATTTGCACTTCGATGATCACGTCTTTGATTTTACCAGAATGAAACACCGGCACCTCAATGATTAAATGATAGCTTCTGTAACCACTCGTCTTGGGCCTGCTCACATAATCACGTTCTTCTCTAATCTTAACCCCCGGCATTGACTTGAGCAAATCAATCATCTGGTAAATGTCTTTCGCGAAGGGGCAAATGATGCGAACACCCGCGATATCCACAATATGATTTCTGGCGTTTTCTGCTGTGATTGCAAGGCCAAGGCGATGTAGTTTTTCAGCAATGCTTTCCGGTGCTTTAATCCGCCCGCGGATGTGATCAATGGGATTGTCTTCTTGGAAGTTTTCAAAATCTTCGTGCACAATGGCCAGCTTTGTTAAAAGGGTGCGGTGTCCCCACTCGTAAATCAATAATAATTCCTTTAACTTTGCAAACTCTTCGGTACTAAAACGAATCGACATGGCTTTTGTCCTCCTATAAAAACACTCCTTCTATTATATCATTTATTTTGATTCCGTCCACAAAAAAAGTGCTAGACAAGCTAACACTTTTAGTTAATTTTTAAGTTGTCTTAAGAATCGAATAATCGAAGTAACATTCTAGTCAACGGAGCGCTTAAAAAAGGAGGTAATGGCGGTAGCGGTGGAATCGGTGGAACGCCTGGGATTGGTGGCCCTGGAATCGGAGGAATGCCCGGTATGTCTGGCAGTCCTGGTAAGCCTGGGATCCCAGGAATTCCCGGTACTCCTGGCACACCTGGAATCTCAGGTAAACTCGGAATCTCAGGGATGCCTGGTAAACCTGGTCTTTCTGGTACCTCTTGCTCTGTGGCGACCACAAATGACAATTCACTCACGTTTAGTCCTGACCAAACGTGCTGATTTCTTGTTTCTGCATAAGCGTCACCTAATAAGCCAGGTGCATAAGCCAGACGAGCTGCTAGGTTCAAATACGCGTTAAGTGCTTCATCTGCTGTTAGGAAACCATTAACCGCAAACACAGGGCTATGCGCTAATGTTCTTGGCTCAACACCTGCAGCGTCCTCTACCGCATCTACGACACCTGGGAGGTTACGGAATGGCAAGTTGCGTACAGGAATACTACTGAATAGTCGATCTGTCGCCGGCACAACACTGTAATTGTCAATGGCGAAAATCGTTACTTCTGTTTCACCATCTAAATCGGTTAATTCAATTTCGAAATAACCGTCAGCATCGATCGTGATACGAGTAGCCTCTTCATCACCAATTTGCGCAAACACAGCAAGGTTATGTTGTGTACTGACAGCTCTTTGTGGTGCCTCTGCACGCCAAATATCAAATGTCACATTAGCTTCTTCAGCCGTTGCTACCCACTCATCAAAGGCATTTCCTACTAGTGTGACGTCTGAGTCTGTGACAACAATTGTCGCACCGTTTTCAACGATCTGGTCATCAATTGAAACGTGAAGCTCAGGTGCTGTGTTATCGACAGAGAACTCAAACAGCGTATCAAATGTCCATACCCAGTCATTGTGGAACTCGGCTTGGTACACTTCTAAAATGATAACAAAATCACCTTCGTCAAGTGTTCGCCAATCAGCACCTTCTGTCCCACGATGAACAAAGTTTCCTTCGCCGATAAGGGCATGGCTAGTTAAATCTCCTCTTTCGTCTTCACAATGCAGCGGGAAGAACCCTACTGGTAAGTAAAGCCCGTCGAAGATAACCGCACGATGTTGTTGACCTAGTGTCAAACGTGCGCCAGGATTATAAGCTGCACCTCCAAAAATCTGATTAGGTCCCGCACCTGCAGGAACTTCATTGCTACCAGCAAATCCAACAAGTGCATCTGCAAACTCATCACTCATCCAATTGTTTCGGTTTAAACCTTCAACATCTTCAAAGATCCATGCTCTTGTTGCAAAACTATTATTTGGCGTAAAGAGCAGTCCAAGTTCACTACTTGTGACATTTTGTGCCTCATCTCCTGTTGAAATAACAGGTCGGTATAAACTCATATTAGTTAAAACTGGTGCACGTTCTCCCACAACAGCGGCAAATGGTAACACAGCGACCGTTTCACTACCAGCGGATACATTGATGAATCCTTCGTAGTGTCCAACTGCTGCCGTTACTGGCACCGTCATGGTGACATTAAAGTCTACAGACGAGTTTGCAGGAACTGTGATTTGACCAACGCTTGTCGGTCCAACACTGGTCACGATAAACACACCGTTGTCCGCAGCTGATTGATTGACTGGGTGATCATAATCAATAAACTCAGTTTCAAGTGTATAAGTAATCGCTGCATTGCTATTGTTCACAATCGTTGCCGTTAACGTTCGGTCAATGGTTGTTTCTCGTTGATCTGGTAAATATCTGTTCACACCACCAAAGCTAAACGAACCTGTTCTGGTTGAGGCAAAGTCAGTCGGCGTTTGATCAAATGGATCTAAGAATGACGCCACACGTGGATCTAAAAGAACGCGATCATAAGTGACGTAGATAACACTATTGGCGTGAGCAGCTGCATACACATCGGCTTGTCCAGCTCCCGTGTCAAACACACTACCGCGGATATTGGCTTGTGTTTGTGCGGCTGCTGTGAAGTGCGGCACATCTAGCCTAATCGCCGTGTTCATTAAACGCACTTTGATTTCTTCATTGCGCCACTGTCCACCATTTTCACGGCTGTATTCCACAAGTAAAGCCACAGCACCTGCGATATGCGGTGCAGACATCGACGTTCCACTTGAGCTGGCATAGCCGGTGCCATGCCAGCGTGGATTAGCTGACCAAACGTTCACACCGTGAGCGCCAATATCTGGCTTGATTTCATAACTCATGCCAATTGGACCACGAGATGAAAAGTTTGCCAGTCTAACAGCTGGGACAACGATATAAGTACCTGTTAAGTAAAACGTACCATAATCGACATCTGATGCTGCAATTTCTTCTGCTAATGCGAGCCCTGCAGGGTTCTCAATGTTAAACATTGGCACCCATGCCGCATTTACCCCTTGAGCCGCAGGTGGCGCCTGTCCCGGACCGTTAATGGTTAATACACCAGCAAGTCCTAAGTGACGAGCTTGAGCTGAAACGTCAACAAAAGGCGATCCACGACGAACTAAGACAAAGGCACCTGCTAACTCATCTAAACCGTAGGCATCAACTAATAATTCAAAGTCATTTGCTGTACCAGAACCTGGCTCATCTACTGGACTGCCACTTCCTTCATGGCGCGGCATCACAAAAATACGATTGGTGCCATCTTGTGGGAATCCATCCATGTCACTAATTAAGCGTCCATTTTCTACACGAAGAGGTGCCGTGTTATTCGTAACCGGCAGTAGTGGTGCATTTAATTCAGTGCTCAATCCATTAAAGGTAGCACCAATTGCCTCATAAGCATCGCTCATGGTATCCTGGAACGCAGCAACCGTAATCGCCTTTGTTGCAGGAGCTGGGTCAGTTGTCGTATAGAAGCCATTCAAACCAGCACCAGAGTTACCAGCCGAAAGGACGAATGTAATTTGATGATCCTCAGAAAGCATCAAGTTATTGATTGCAGTCCCTGATACGGCATTGGTGGTCGCTGAGCCACCACCAAGTGACATGTTAACAACATCTGCGCGATCGATATAACTCCACTCAATACCACGCATGATCGTGGTGACACTGCCGCCACCAGGTCCTAACACGCGGTAAGCGATCATTTGTGCCTCAGGGGCAACACCAAGAATACTGTTGTTACGACCTGTGTCACGACCGACAATAGTTCCAGCAACGTGCGTACCATGAGAAGTCGCACCAGCAAGTCCTGATGCCGCATTATGCAGGGGAACAGGTGTCCCAGGGAACGTCTCCATTGGGTAGTAATGTGGGAAATCGTGCTCAGGAATAATGGTATGGAACCCTTCCATCAAGTTACGCCCGAGGAAACGATAGCCACCGTACCAAATTGGCTCATCGTCATACTGGAATCCGCGGAAATTATTTGCAGGAGGTGTCACACCAGCTGGCACGCCAGGGAATGGTCCATCAAAGTTTGGATCAAGCGGGTAGCGATCATCCGCACTACCTGGTGCTCCAAGCCAACCGATCCATGTTAATGAATCATTCGTCAGGTGATTAGCCCCTCTCGCATGCATCTCTGCTAGCGTTGGGAATGCCCCTTCAAACGCAGGGTGACGATAGTCAATCCCTGTATCAATGACGGCAACTAGTACACCAGCACCTCTGTAACCAGCATCGTGCATGGCATCAGCGTTCATTCTCGCACGACCAGGCAACATACCAGGAGGGTTTCTATCTGCTTCGTCTGTTGCGATATGATGCGCAACAGCCTCTTCAAGAACATCCATATCCACTGGATCTAACTGAATGGTTTCATCAGGAAAAACGGCTCTAACGCTATCAAAAGCCACAAGTGCTTCAACCTGATCAGCAGGCACAACTAGGGATACCCCGTTAATGGCATAACGGTATTCTTCCTGAATCGTATAAGCCGTCGTTCTTGCACGAGCGCCACCGAATAAATCATCTAGCTCATCTGTAAATAGATCATGTGCCGTTTCCACATTATTGACAGCTTCATTATAGCTTAAAGCAAGACCTTCATCCATTGCTTCTGCTAGCTGAACTTGAGCAGGTGGTGTTTCAAAAACAACGATGACACTAACAGGACTATCGTCATCAGGTAATGCATAATCACCATTAAAACCAATAAGACCTTGATTCAACTCTCTTTCCAAGCGTACTTCATCAAGAATATCTGATCTAGCTTCGTCTTCAGCAATGATTGATGCGACATCTTGCTCTTGCACATCGGCATCATTTGCTAATACGCGAACAAATCCGATATCAAGAATAAGTATGAAAGCCAAAACGAGTGCTAAAACTTTTTGAAACTTTTTTGCATGGTTCATTCGTAACATCTCCTTTTTGTTATCCGACAATATTATCAAATCTCATCTAATATAATCAATGGTTTCTACATTTTTTTTAAGGATGATAACGTTCCCAAAGTCGAAATCACCTCAGAGATACACATTCTATTTCTATCGAATGTCTCTTGCTATTCTGATAGAATTGTTGATTTTAGTCAGAACTAAAGCACTACCTCACATCATTTGAGCACACTTTCTCTATTAAATGCGAATTTATTCGCAAACTTGTGGTAGATTATTTTCACTTTTTTATCGTTCCACATAAAAAAGTGCCAGTTCTCACCAGCACTTTTCAAATTTTAAAATTCCACTTCATCTGGATTTGAAGCGACTTTCCCCGATCCCTTCAAACCGTCAATCACTGCCATGTCGGCTGCACTCAATTCAAAATCGAATAAATCAATGTTTTCGATGATACGACTTGTCGTCACGGACTTCGGTAACGGGTTGAACCCTTTTTGCAAGCTCCAACGAATCGCCACCTGCGCCACGCTCTTCCTATACTTCGCCGCCATTTCTTTTAACGCTGGCACTTCTAACATCGTACCCGTTCCAAGCGGTGAATAAGCTTGCGTTAAAATACCATGCTTTTCGTTATGTGCCACCACGTCTTCTTGGATATCGCTCGGGCTTAAATAAATTTGATTCACGTGTGGCTTCACTTTCGCTGTTTCCAATAACGAATCAATGTGATGCGTTCTAAAATTAGAGATCCCGATCGCACGCACTAACCCTTGCTCAAGCGCCTCTTCCATGTACTTCCACGCTGCTTGGTTTTTTTCTTGCCAAGAGTCGCGAATCGCGAATGGATTTGGCCAGTGAATCAAATAGAGGTCCACGTAATCGAGACCCAATTTTTCTAACGAATCGGCCAGCGCTGCTTTGGCCTCCTCGTACCCATGCGCATCGTTCCATAATTTGGTTGTCACAAAAAGGTCTTCACGTGGCACACCCGAATTGGCAATGCCGTGTCCAACACCCTCTTCGTTTTTATAAACCGCTGCGGTGTCGATGTGACGGTATCCCGCTTTGATCGCATCTAGCACCGCATTTTCAGCTACGTCACCGTCCGGCGTTTGCCACGTTCCGAATCCCACAACCGGAATTTCCACGCCGTTTGCTAATGTGTAAGTCGAATTAATCGTTAAAGCCATCTGAAACACTCCCTTTTCTGTTTTCATCAGTATAGCACACTTTTTTTTACTTAGCCAGAAAAAATTGCTCACACTTAATCTTAGGTTCACATTTATATATTATGATGGGCAATAATAAAGAGTTGGGAGATTAGGTGTTAATATGAGGGTAATAAAATTTTTAGTCACGCGCTTAAACATTACAATTTTTTTGCTACTACTACAAATCATCGCTCTTTTGTCACTCACGGCGTTTGTTTTTATTAGATGGCCGATTGTTTCCACACTGGGGACGCTGCTTAGCTTCGTCGTCTTTTTAAACTTGGTCAAAAAAGACAAGCCGTCAGCGTTTAAGTTGACTTGGGTCATTGTCGTCCTCACCTTCTGGCAAATCGGCGGGATTGTCTACTTGCTTTTCGGGGATAAACGCCCCACGCGCAAAGTTGCCAGTTACGTGGACGAACACGCGTTAATCGCTAAATATTTAGACAAGGACGATAACTTGCCCCAGATCGCCTCTGAGAATAACAAGCGCATGTCAAGTATTTTCCAATACATCAAAAACGCCTCTTCTTACCACGCGTATAAAAAAACGAACACCTCTTACTACGCGTTCGGCGAAGACATGTTTGCGGACATGCTGGCTGATTTGAGAAAAGCTGAAAAATACATTTTCATTGAATATTTCATTATTAAAGAGAGTTCGATGTGGGATCAAATTTTAGAAATAATCGTCGCGAAAGTGGCGGACGGTGTGGACGTTCGGTTGATCGTTGATGACTTTGGCTCGATGAAATTATTTACCAATCGTTACATTCGCGAGCTGCGCGCTAAGGGGATTAAAATCGTTCGGTTTAACCCGCTTAGACCGCAGTTGTTAATGTTTATGAACAACCGTGACCACCGCAAAATCATTGTGATCGACGGTCACACGGCTTATAACGGCGGTACGAACATTGCCGATGAATACATTAACCTGAAATCGCGCTTCGGGGTTTGGAAAGACACGGGGATCAGGTTGCGCGGTGAAGCGGTTTGGAGCTTTACCTTGATGTTCATTGAAATGTGGGATTTGTTCTGCGCTGAAAAAGAGCGCATCAACGACTACGAAGCTTATCGTTATCAAAACGGCCTTGACATTGAGACAGGTTCGGATAATGGTATTGTCATCCCGTTTGGCGACTCACCGCTTGATAACGAGCAACTGGGCGAGAACGTGTATATTGATATGTTAAACCAAGCGGTCGATTACGTTTATATTTTCACCCCGTATTTAATCATTAGCGAAAGCATGATTTACGCCCTACAGATGGCGGCCAAACGAGGCGTTGATGTGCGGATCGTGACACCGGGAATTCCAGATAAAAAACTAGTCTTTCGTTTAACCCGTTCGTACTACCGTTTCTTGCTTGAATCCGGTGTTAAAATTTACGAATACACCCCGGGGTTCATGCACGCCAAGAGCTTCGTTTGCGACGATAAAATTGCCGTTGTTGGAACCATCAACTTAGACTATCGGAGCTTATACTTGCACTTTGAATGCGCGACTTTGCTGTATGATGCCGCGGTAATTGATGAGATTAAACTAGACTGCTTGCGTTCCATTGGGGTAAGTGAGGAAGTGACAGTCAGAGAAACACGCATGCCATTGCTGGGCCGTTTTGTCGATGCCGTCCTTCATTTATTTGCGCCGTTGATGTAAAAACCGGAAGCTACTTTGCGTATGCTCCCGGTTTTTAATAAGCTGTGATCATGACTTTTCTTTTTCTACTGTAGTTTTTTCAAATTGATCAATACTTCCACCCATACCGCCAATAATACCAATCAATATCAGAGCTGACCACATTAATAATTTACGCATTTTTTTGTTCATTGAATTTCCAACCCTTTCTAGAATTTTTCAGCCAGATGTGAAAATTACACTAATTGCCCGTAGATTGACGAATCATCTATAGAAATTTATTACCCTTGATACTACTTGAACATTAACTATGCTTCCCATACAGCTTGTGGCAGTACAAGATACTCTATTAGTCCATCTAACTGTATAACGATTATTATCTCCTGCAGAACCCCACCAATTAATAACAGCCCTTCTGGCAGCAGCCTCTAAATTTTGAGATGGTGGAAATGTTCTTGCCACAAACCCATTTAATGTAGAGCCTCTAAAGCTAGACGTAAAGGTAGTATTGGTAATAGTATAGCTAGTTGAAAACTAGCTCAAATTATAGAATGTTAATTTCTATGATATTTCTCTTAGAATACAATGGAATTCAATGAATTGCTAAGAGAGTGGAGATAGCTAACAAAAAATGTATCCAATTGTTTGATAATTTAATTATATCGCATCTTTTAATTAGTTGTCAATCACTATTGATATTTTTTTAACTTTAATCTAATAAAAAGTTGATTTGGCATTAACGAGAAAAATCAGTTGGCATCCTGATTAATGTTTTATAACAGGATGTAATGAATTTATCATTGAAAAATGAGAGCCATCTTTAATAGATGGGTTCTCATTTTAATAGGTCAAGATTTTTCTTCAAGCAGGCGATCACGGTAGTGTTGTCCGCTGTTGTTCCGATGGTAATGCGAATACCAAATGGGAACGAGCGGATGATATAGCCTGAATCTAGCACCTTTGCCCCGATCTCCATCCCAAGATTTCGCTTGCTTGGAATAAAGATGAAATTCGCTTGCGACTCGTAGTAAGGGATGTTATTGGCTTCGAGGAATGCTACATATTGCGCTATCCCTTTGGCATTTTCAGTCAGCGACTTTGCGACAAATTTTTGATCATCAAGTGCGGCAATGGCAGCTTCTTGTGCCAGTGTCCCGGTATTAAACGGCAACCGTCCTACTTCTAAATCTTGGATAAAATCGGGATTCCCGACACCAAAGCCAATACGGAATGAAGCCAGGCCGTAGACTTTGGAGAACGTCCTTAGCACAACTAGGTTCGGGTACTGGCTGATCAGTTTTAATGTCTCCGGGAAATCTTTAGCTGTCACATATTCCACGTAAGCTTCGTCGACGGCTACCAGCACTTCTTTTGGCGTGCGATCGAGGAAGCTTTTTAAATCCGCTCCGCCTACGTAAGTGCCAGTCGGGTTGTTAGGGTTGCAAATCCAAATGATTTTGGTTTTGTCGTTGACCGCTTTTAGCATCGCCTCTAATCGTGGGTGCCGTTTTGTAGCGGGATGTTTTGGATGTCGGCGCCTTCGATGATGGCGTGGTGTTCGTATTGCGGAAACGTCGGATGAGCTTGGATGATGTTGTCACCGGGCATGAGGACACTGCGGCTAATCATTTGGATCACTTCATCGCCGCCGGCTCCGAAAATGAGCTGCTTTTGGTCGACTTGCAAAAATTCGGCAACCTTTTCTTTGAGTTTTGTCGATCCGCCATCCGGGTAGCGGGCAAACGCTGTGAAATTCGTTAACACCTCATTCACCTTCGGCGAGGCACCAAACGGATTCTCATTGGACGATAATTTCACACCCCCTTTGGATTTTCCTGGTACATACATCTGTAACTTCTTCATTTGCGGTTTTACGTACATCGTTGTGGACCTCCTTTTATTAATAGCAATTATGAAAGTGTCGTTTATCATGTGTTTTTCTCAAAAAAATGACACTTTACTCTGTTCACTTTCTTTAATACTTGCCTTCGGTGCGACCTTTTAGCGCCTCGCGAATCTCATCAACCGTTACGCCCTTCTCCGCCATTAAAACTAGCGTGTGATACACCAGGTCGCTAATCTCATACACCAGCTCGGACGTATCCTCGTTTTTCGCCGCGATAATAATCTCCGCCGATTCCTCCCCGACCTTCTTCAAAATTTTATCGATGCCTTCGTTAAATAAATACGTCGTATACGAACCTTCTTTCGGCTCGGCTTTCCTCGCAGCAATCGTGTCCACCAGCTGATCCACAATCGACCCACCAGCTTCCGCCCCCTCAAAGCACGACCAACTCCCCGTGTGACAAGCCACGCCCGCCTGCTCCACCATCACGAGCAACGCATCCTTATCACAATCAAACGTCAGCGACTTCACCTTCTGCACATGCCCCGACGTCGCCCCTTTCTGCCACAACTCTTGCCGCGACCGGCTATAATAAGTCGCAAATCCCGTTTCCATCGTCGCTGCAATCGAATCCGCATTCATATAAGCCAACATCAAAACATCTTTCGTAAAAACATCTTGCACAACCGCCGGTATCAGACCGTCAGCATTAAATTTAAGTTCCTCTATCTTCAATTTCACGTTCGGATCACTACTCCTTTTTCAGCTAAATACGCCTTCAATTCAGCGATGGGGATGTCACCAAAATGAAACACACTCGCCGCTAAAACCCCGTCGACATTCGCATCACGAATTGCTTCGTAAAAATGTTCCTTAGTCCCCGCACCGCCCGATGCAATGACCGGCACATTGACGGCATCGGTAATCATTTTTAATAAGACCGTGTCATACCCGTTTTTCATGCCGTCCTCGTCAATGCTATTCACCACAATCTCACCAGCGCCCAAACAGACACCTTCCTGAGCCCACGAGACTGCCTCAAGGTCTGTCTCCGTCCGACCCCCGTTAATGTAAATCTTATAAATACCTTGCTCGTTTTTCTTCGCATCCAGCGATAGCACCACGCACTGTGAACCGAATTTCTCCGCTGCTTCTTTGATTAATTGCGGATTGGTTACCGCGGCGGAATTGACCGAGACTTTATCGGCCCCTTTGTTCAGCACGGTTGTGAAATCAGCGATGGTTCTGATGCCACCACCGACGCAAAACGGGATGCGCAATTTTGCCGCAACCTTCTCAACGAAGCCGAGGGAAATGTCGCGCGCTTCGTTAGAGGCCGTGATGTCATAGAAAACTAATTCATCCGCGCCGTTGTTACTATAAAATTCACCGAGATCCTCCGGTGAATCAACGTCCACGATGTCCTTGAATTTCTTACCCTTAACAACGCGACCGTTGCGCACATCTAAACAGGGGATTATTCGTCTTGCAAGCATAATAGGGCCTCCTCTAATGTAAACGCGCCTTCGTATAAAGACTTTCCTAAAATAGCACCGTGCACCCCGATCGCGGCTAGTCGTTTCACGTCTTCTAAACAACTGACCCCACCGGAAGCGATGATGTGCAGTTTCGTGTCTTGGACGAGCTTTTCGTAAGCTTCAAAGTTCGGGCCTTGCATCATCCCGTCTTTCGCGATGTCCGTATAGACGATCGTTTGCACGCCGATTTCTGCCAGCTCTTGGCAAAATTCAAACGAGTCAACGCCTGAGTCAGTTAGCCAACCGTGCGTCGCAACTTTCCCGTTTTTCGCATCCACCCCAATACAGATTTTCTCACCGTAAGTCGCAACCAACTCAGCAACAAAATCAGGGTTCCCGACAGCAGCACTTCCGATGATTACACGGTCCAATCCGGCATCAAGCCATGATTTTACGTTCTGTACGGTTCGAATCCCTCCGCCTAATTGCACGTTAAGACTTGTTTTTGTAATAATCTCACGGATAATCCCCACATTTTCCGATACTCCGTCCTTCGCCCCATCAAGGTCAACCACGTGTAACCACGCGCTACCTGCTGCTTGAAACTGCTGCGCCACCTCAAGCGGATTGTTGTGATAAATCGTTTGCTGATTAAAATCCCCTTGCGACAAACGCACCGCCTGTTTATCTTTAATGTCTATTGCTGGGAAAAGTTTCATATCGCCAACTCCTTAAATGCTCTCAGTAAATTCAGGCCCGCCTCGCTGCTTTTTTCGGGATGAAATTGCATGCCAATGATGTTGTCACGACGAATAATCCCTGGAATTTCAATCCCATAAAGGCTCGTTGCGACAATGTTTTCCGGCTTTGTTTCAACATAGTAAGAATGCACGTAGTAAACATAATCACCCGGGTTATTGTAGGTCACGATACCGTCTTCTTTTTTAACATCCAAACTGTTCCACCCCATGTGCGGAATTTTCACGGTAGCGGGAATGGGTTTCACCGTTCCTTTTATCAATCCTAGCCCGGCACAATAGCCGTTTTCAACACTTTCATCAAATAGCAATTGCATCCCGAGACAAATCCCAATAAACGGCACCCCTTCCGCTGCTTTCTGCTTCAACAGGTCAACTAAATCACGTTTTTCCAATTCCGCCATCGCCGCCGCAAAAGCACCAACCCCTGGCAGTACAATCTTCGTTGCCGCCGCAATCACTTTTTTGTCGCCGCTAAACGTATAAGCCATCCCAATCGCATCAAACGCCGAAGTCAACGAGCCGATATTACCAACGCCATAATCAATGATCACCGTACTCATCTACAAAACCCCTTTCGTCGAAGGCAGGCGCTCATCAACCACCTTCACCGCTTCCCGCACCGCACGACCGAACGCTTTAAACAAAGCTTCCACTTTATGATGATCGTTATCGCCGTACAAGACTGCCATATGCAAATTCATCTTCGCTTCGTTGCTAATCGATTTAAAAAATTCTTGCACGTTCTGCGTATCAAGTGTCCCTAACCGATCGCGTTGCAAATCGACTTGATAAACAAAAGCCGGTCGGCCGCTAAAATCAATGACAACTCGGGCCAACGTTTCATCCATGGGCACATACGAAGTCCCGTAACGATTGATTCCTACTTTGTCCCCAAGCGCCTCAAGCAGTGCCGCCGCTAACGCCAAGCCAACGTCTTCGACCGTGTGATGACAGTCCACTTCCAAGTCCCCTCGGCACGTCACCTCCAAGTCAATCCCACTATGAAACGAAAACGCCGTGAGCATGTGGTCGAAAAAACCAACACCCGTGTTTATCTTACTTTGACCCGTCCCGTCTAAATTCAACGTTAAGGCGATATCTGTTTCCTTCGTTTTTCTGTTAATCGTTGCACATCTCATCAAACAACCACCTTTCATTCTTCATCTGCATCGAGCATTTCCCTATGCCCCTCCTTAAATACGGGGCTATAGGGAATTTTTTCCCTACACACCCCCTGAAAATCAAGGTCGTAGGGAAATTTTTCCCTATACCCCCCATTATTTCGTACACAATAGGGAATCCTCCTCTTCAAATCTAATACTAACCGCGTCGCGGTGGGCGTACAACCCTTCGGCATCGGCGATCAACTCAATATGGGGGCGCGCTGCTGCCAATGCCTCCCGGCTGTAATACACCACCGACGTTTTCTTCTGAAAGTCGTTCACATTAAGCGGGGAAGAAAATCGCGCTGTTGCATTGGTTGGCAACGTGTGATTCGTCCCGGCATAGTAATCCCCGACCGACTCCGGCGTGTATGCACCTAAGAAAATCGCCCCCGCGTGCCTGATCTGCGGGTAAATATCCAAAGCGTCAGCGGTAAAAATCTCCAAATGCTCAGGCGCAATTGTATTGACTAACGCAATCCCAGCTTCCATCGTATCCACCACAATAATCGCCCCATAATCTTTAAAAGCAGCTGTGATAATATCTCGGCGCGGTTGGGCAGCGACCATTTCTGGCGCAAGCCTAGCGACCTCTTTCGCGATTTTTTCTGAAGTGGTAATCACAATCCCGGATGCCATTTCATCGTGCTCCGCTTGCGCCATCAAATCAGCTACGATATACGCTGGTGTAGCCGTCTCGTCGGCTAAAACAACCACTTCCGACGGCCCTGCAATCATATCAATGCCGACAACCCCCGATACCAAGTTCTTCGCCATCGCGACGTACGCATTACCCGGGCCGACAATCTTATCAACCTTTACCACCGTCTCAGTCCCATAAGCTAAAGCCGCAATCGATTGTGCCCCACCCATTTTCAGCACCCGCGTCACACCTGCAAGCTTTGCCGCGACCAGCAAGCTACTCTGAATGTTCCCATTCGCATCAGGGGGCGTGACCATCGTAATATCTGCCACCCCCGCAATTTTAGCTGGCACAACGTTCATCAACACCGTTGACGGATAAGCCGCCTTACCGCCGGGCACGTAAACCCCGGCGCGTTCAATGGGACTGACAATTTGCTTCAGCATCTTTTCCTCATCCTGAATCGCGTAGCCTTCTTGCAGCTGTAACCGATGATAAGCCTCAATGTTCGCTTTCGCTGCTTCTAAAGCCGCGACTAGCTGTTCGTCGATGTCGGCAAAAGCGGCATCAAACTCGCTTTGGGTTACTTCAAAATCAGTGATAGCGACCTTATCGAACCGTTCTGTGTAACGCTTAACCGCAGCATCACCTTCCGCTCTAACAGCAGCTAAAATACCTTTCGTCTGCTGTTCAATCTCACTCGTCTCCGAAATCGCACGATTCAAAATACGCGTTAACTCGGCACTCGCTTTATTCCCATGAATAATCTGTAGCATTATCATCAACCTCACTTTCTACGGCAGCTAAGAACGTCTGAATTTTCTCGTGGCAAAACTGATAACTCGTCCGATTCCCAATGATTTTCGCTTGGATATCAAACATTTTTTCCAGTACGACCAAGCCATTTTCCTTCAACGTACCACCGGTTTCAACTAAATCGACGATGCAGTCGGACATGTTCATCAGCGGTGCCAATTCAACCGATCCATTCAAATACGTCGTTTCTATCTCGCGTTTCCCTGCAAAATACTTCTTCGTAATATTCGGAAACTTCGTAGCAATTTTCAACACCTTCTCCGGGCCGTAAAGCTCCGTCCCAGGAAAACCTGCCACCGCAAACGCACAAATCCCAAACTGCAAATCAAGCAGCTCATACACGTCCAAATCTTGCTCAAGGATAATATCCTTCCCGACCACCCCAATATCAGCGACCCCTTTATCCACATAAGTCACCACGTCAACGGGTTTCACAAGCAAATACTCAATCCCGTCTTTTTCATCGCGAAACACAAGCTTGCGACTATTCATGTCCACCGCTTCTGCCATGCCCGCTTGTCGTAGCCTTGCCAAGGTGTCTTTTGCTAAACGCCCTTTCGCTAAGGCGACCGTTAAATATGCCATGCTGAACCCTCCTCTTTTTGCGCGGTTAACCACTGATCAACGTCGATGGAAAACCCGATGGCATTGCCTGCATACCGCCCACCCGAAAGCACAGCATGCGGAACGTTGCGGTAATACCCTTTAAAGATGATCCCATCGTAATAAGTCAACTCACTCGCCATCGAAGGATCAAAAATCACCACTTGATCAAAATCATTCAAATAAGCCAGCTCTGCCAACGTCTCAATCAACAAATCACCAATAGCAAAGCGTTGCAGCCGCGTCACCACTTCTTTGTACGACCCACGCAGATTAAACAACTGCGGCAAAATAGCTTGCACCCCCTCAGGCAGATCATGAAGCTTTCCGAATTTTACCAGCTCTTCCCGATTTTTAATGTAAACGAGCTTCCGAAACACCTTCTCTTTCTGAGGATCGAGTGCGCAAAGCTGTAAAATCTGATTGAGAAACTGCGTTGTCCCAACCTCAAATACCGTGGGAACGTCTTGTAAATAAGCAATCGCTAAGCTAAGCACATCCCTTTCGCACTGACCATCGATCACACCAAGGTATTCCATCCCAAACTGGTTAATGGCCTTAATGTCCCCATCGAGTAGCCGATAAACCGTCGATTGATAGAACACTTTCAAGACATCTTTCGCCGGCACATTCGGTCGAACCTGATTCATAATGATGGTGGTGATATCGGGTCGCAGCAAATTAAATTTTTGTCCATTAATGACCGTCACTAATTGCTCTCGCTTCACTTCACTGCTCATCGCGTCAAAGTCGTCGTAATGTTCAAACAACGACGGCTCATACGGGAGATACCCAGCAGCAAGGGCAAAGTCCTCCATCTTCCTTTTCATTTGGTAATCCTTTAATACACGGTTGTTCATCGCTGACCAACTCCCTTTTGTAAATTCTAGATATAGAAAAAGCCAGACAAACTGCGGTGCTTGTCTGGCTTAGAAATCATCAGCTAACACAGTCACCTTTTTCATTTATGAGAAAATAGGCTTGCATTAGTAAACTAATTCAAACCTAGCATAAATGATGGTGATGTGTGGTTGTTAGCAGAAATGATTTCATTATTAATGAGCTCCTTCAAAAAAGTTATTTCTAAGTATTATACAGGTTTTGTTGCAAAATGCAACCTTAAATTTGAAATTTTATTGAAATAATCACACTAAAAGCTCGGCGAAACTCATTTCGCTCTTTGAAGAACGTGCATATACTAAAGCAATAAGACATTGAAATAATGGGGGAATGATGATGGCTGGGTTTTTAATCATGTTAAAAATTTTATCTGCAGGCATCGGTGTTTTTTTTAGCTGGTTTTTTGGTAGTGTGGATATGATGATTTACGTACTTGTCGTGTTAATCGTGGTGGATTACATCAGCGATGTGATGAAAGGTGTCATTACCAAACAGTTAAGCAGCGCCGCTGGGACACAGGCAATTTTTCAGAAGATTTTGATTATTTTGCTAGTCGGTGTTTCGAATATCATTGATATTTATCTGATTCGCAGCGAAAACGCGCCTTTAAGAACCGCCGTCACGTTCTTTTACATCGCCAATCAGGGCTTGTCGTTGATTGAAAACGCAGCGATCATCGGGTTGCCGGTACCCGAATCGTTGAAAGAATCTTTATTGAAACTGCAGAAGGGGAAAAAGGATGCTTAAAGGTATCACACTGTCTAGAACTCTCTCTAGGCAGTTTTTTATTGCTTGCTTTACCCTATTCGCCCCAAAACGCTTGGGCAATTTTTTGACCTTGGGCAATTTTTTTCCACTGCTCGTCTTCGGTCAGCTCGTTACCATGGTCCGTCGAAGCAAAGCCACATTGATGAGAAAGCAGCAGGCGTTCTTTCGGAATGAGGGTTGCTGCTTCGTTCAACGCGTTCAACACACGTTCTTCATCGTCTAACGTATTTGTTTTACTTGATAACAGTCCCAATACGACTTCCGCTTCCTTATCTTTGAATACCTCCAGTGCCTTTAACGACCCTGCTCGCTCATCATCCCATTCCAAGAAGAAACGATCGTAATTCTGCTGCCCTAAGAATAGATCGGAAATTTTTTCATACGACCCGGTTGACATGTGGCGCGAACGGTAGTTACCGCGGCAGTTATGGGTCCATACTTTTAAGCCTTGCGCTTTCGCAAACGCGATCAGTTCATTGTTATAAGCGATAAACTCCTCCGCAAGTGCTAGCGTGTTTATGTCCGCGTTTTCGTGAAAAGGTGAAGCCGGGTTATCGTCTGCAAACATCGCCCAACGACAATCGTCTAATTGTAAAATCTGACCGCCAGCTTGGGCATATTCTAGCACAAAATCTTTGTAGGCTGAGATTAAATCCTCTTTTAACGTTTGCTCGATGTCATACGCTGCCTCATAGTTGAAGTTAGGGTGCCAAATGAAATCAAAATAAACGTGTGACGGCGATGGAATGCAGATTTTGATGGCCTGGTCATCCCCTGCCGCTGCTTTGATTTTTTTGAAAATTTCCACAAAATGGTGGTGATGGCCATTCAATTTGCCAATCACTTTAATCCCCATATCGCGCCTTGTTTCAAAGGCTTTCTGACCGTCTTTTTCTTTGAAAATCATCCCTTTATCCGCAATGTAGCGCTGAATGCCGGTTAACCCCCACAAAAAATCTAAATGCCAGATGGACTTTGAAAATTCACCGTCAGAGATCACGGCTAATTCGGCAGCTATTTGCTTTTTCACCACGTCGTTAATCGCTTCGTGTTCCACGGTTTCGTAGCCTTCGAAATCCGTGTAAAAAGGGTAGATAATGTCTTCTCTTTCCTCGATTTTTCTTTTATACGTCAACAATTCATCTGGTCTTAATAAACTCCCCACAATGTCGAATCTTTTACTCATTTTGATCACTCCTAGTATTAATCGATAACCGCCATTACAAGCGGGATCATGGCAAACAAGACGATGCTAGCCAAGGTGATAAACAACAAATTAATTTTAGCTACTTCTCTTACTTTAATGTGGTTAGGCCCGTAAAAGATAGGCGCTGTAATCGTTGCAGCGGGGGTTAAAGCGGTAATCCCGGCGGCAAATGACACCAACACGGAATACACCACAGGGCTAATGGCATGGTCTGAAAAAATGGCCACGCCGAGCGAAACAAAGACGGTGATCACAACCGTGGTGGAGATGAAGTTCGTGATTATTACGGCAATGATTAACAAGGCACTTAATAACAGAAAAGGCGTTAAGCCATCGGTTAGAGGCGACAATAAATGTTGCATCCACGGGATGATGCCCGTTTCATCAGCCGACAGTGGAACCCCCATGATGACGACCACCGAAACAAACAACAACAGGTTAATCGGAATTTTTTTAGCCACTTGCGCGAATGCCATGACGGGTACCCATTGTTCTTTTTCTTTATCCTTTACTTGGATGATGCAAAGAGCCACTATCGTTACAATCGCTGGTACGATCACGCCTAATTGCACCAAATAAGTGGAAACACCTGTGAATAGATGCAAGATCAGAAAGATTTCAGGTAAGAGAATGAATAAGATTAACCCAATCATGGCGCATAGCGAGACTCGTCCTGCTGTGCTTAACGGAAGTTCAGCTTGCTGGCTGTTTAACACGTCCAAATTTTTGAGCGCCTCTGTATTCGGATTGGCAATTCTAATGCAAAGCATGATAATAACAAACATCCCTGCTTTGAACGGCATCCCCACCATTAACCATTGCGCATACGTGATTTGAATGCCGAAATTGGCGTAAACGAGTCCGATAAGAATGTTTGGTAACGATTTGGCGATGGGCGAAGAAATGCTTAGCACAACGTTGCCCCAAAAGGTTCCCAGCATCAAGCACGTGTAAAGGCTATCGCCTTTTTTGACCCCAAGGCGCTCACAAATTTGCCTAGTTAGGGCGACAAAGATCACAGCTAGCGCTAAGTTTTGCATGAAAATCCCAATGATCAAATTGGAAGCCACGTACATCCCGATAAACGCATAAGGCCTACCTTGCACAAATTTTCTTGTGATAAACCAGTTGGCGATTTTCTCAATCACCCCGTTTTCGTTTAAGCATTCACTGATAATGGAAAAAGTGAGCACCAACATGATAGAAAAATGTCCCAGTGAACCTGCCCATACTTGATTCGGGGACATGATGCCCGTCATCACTAGTAAAGCTAAGAATAGCAAGGACACCCAGTGCGTGTTGACAAATAGCCACATGTAAATAGTCGGTGCTACAATGGCGAGGAGCATCACACCTTCCCTCGTTAACCCGTTAGCGGGTGCAAGGCCTAGCAGGATGGTGAAGCCAATGCCCGCTGCGATTAAAAGGTGTCCGTATTCTTTGAAATGAGGTGATAGCTTCGACTTATTCATGGTAAGCCTCCTTTTGGTTGATTTGACTATCCTATTTTATTTGTTCCAACGCTTGCGCGAGGTCCGCGATGAGATCATCCGGGTTTTCAAGCCCGACGGATAACCTTAGCAAGCTATCGCTAATGCCTCGTTTATCGCGTTCCTCTTTAGGCATGGAAGCATGGGACATTTTGGCAGGGTACGACAAAATAGATTCCACCCCGCCTAAACTCACCGCAAAGGCCGGAATTTGCAAGTGTTCGTGACAAATTTTCAAAGCGGCGACGTCTGCCAATTCAAACGACAAAACGGCACCCATTCCCGGATAATAAACCTGCTTAACCTCCGGATGACCACTTAAATAATCAGCAATTTTCGCAGCAGAACGACTCGAAGCTTCCAATCTCACATGCAACGTCTTGATTCCCCTCATCACCAACCAGCAATCATGAGGCCCCAGAACCGCGCCGAAGGCATTTTGCAAAACGTACAACCGCTCTGCTAAAGCCTCGTCCTTAACAACGGCAAGACCGGCTACGACATCGCTATGTCCACCTAAAAACTTGGTTGCACTATGAAGAATAACGTCTGCCCCAAGCGCTAACGGTTGTTGCAGGGCGGGGGTTAAAAACGTGTTATCAACAAACGTGATGGCACCAACTTCTTTGGCAATCGCCGTCACAGCTTGAATATCGGTCACTTTTAACGTTGGATTGGAAGGTGTTTCTAAATAAAAGGCTTTGGTATTCGGTCGAGCGGCTGATTTAACCTGCTCCAAATTCGTCATATCAACAAACGTATGCGCAATACCTAAGCGGTTTAGCACTTTAGTCAGGATCCGGTACGTCCCTCCGTAAACGTCTTCTGTCACAAGGATATGATCGCCCGCTGACAAGAGCAAAAGCGCCGTTGAAATCGCCGCCATACCGGATGAGAAAGCAAAGCCACGAGTGCCGCCTTCCAGTTCAGCGATGATCTCTTCTAAAGCACGACGCGTTGGGTTATCGCTACGTGCATAATCGTATTCGCCAAAGCTGTCGATGTCACATTGATGAAACGTTGAAGCGTTTTGAATCGGAACGGATACCCCACCGGTTGTAGCGTCCCATTTATACTTGTTATGAAGTAATTTCGTTTGAAACGTGTAGTTATCCGTAGACATTACCCTTCACCTCCTGCTTTTTGAAACGCTTGTTCTAAATCGGCGATTAAATCATCCGTATCTTCAATGCCGACCGAAAATCTAAGGAGCCGGTCACAAATACCAATGGCTAATCGAATCTCTTCTGGAATGTCCGCGTGAGTTTGGGTAGCGGGATAAGTAATGAAGCTTTCGGTTCCCCCTAGACTTTCAGCAAACGTGATGAGGCCCAGGCTTTTTAAGAAGCCGTCAACCCCCTTGGCATCCGCGATTTTAAACGAAACCATCGCCCCTTTCTCAGGATAAAACACATCGGTGATAAACGGGTGTTCTCGCAAATAAGCGACCAATTTTTTAGCATTCGCACTTTGCTGCGTCAACCTGAGCGCCAACGTCTTCATCCCGCGCATTAACAGCCACGAATCAAAAGGCGAAAGCACAGCACCCGCCCCATTGTGAAACTGAGAAATCGCCTCGCCCAACGCCTCCCCCTTCGTCACGATCAGCCCAGCTAACACATCGTTATGACCACCTAAATATTTGGTCGCACTATGAATGACAACGTCCGCCCCTTCTTCAATCGGACGCTGAAAAAAAGGCGTATAAAACGTGTTGTCAACCATTAAGATCAGATTCCGCTCTTTCGTCAGGTTCGCAATCGCAGCGATGTCCGATTCAATCATCATCGGATTGGTCGGCGTTTCCACGAAGACCCCCTTAGTCTCTGGGGTAAGCGCCGCTTTGATTTGCGATAAATCACTCGTATCCACATAGGTTGCCGTCATGTGCCAACGCTTAAACGTGGTCTCAAGCAGCCGATAAGTCCCGCCATATAAATCATTACTCACGATAAGGTGATCGCCCGATGAAAAAAGAGAGAGTACCGTTTGAATCGCTGCCATGCCACTGCTACACGCAAACCCCCTATCGCCGCCTTCCAAGTCAGCAATGGTCGCTTCTAATAAAGCTCTTGTGGGGTTTTTCGTTCTCGTGTAATCGTAGCCGGTGGAATGACCCAGCTCGTTGTGGCTATACGCCGTTGAAAAATAAACGGGGGGATTGACAGCGCCAGTAGTTTGACAGCTACGATTGCCGATTTGTGCTAATTTTGATGCGAATGCTAATTTTGCCATGTTGCTTCACCTACAATTCTTTAATTTTTTCAATCTCATACGGGACTTCCTGATAAACGTGGTTAAGCCAATTGCCAAACAACAAATAAGCATGCCCGCGCCAGTTGTTTTGAACGCTATTTTGCGGGTCATCTCCCAAGAAGTAATTCACGGGGATATCTGGATGAATCCCCTTTTTCACATCACGAAGGTACTCCAGTTGCAAGGTATCTGCATCGTATTCGGGGTGCCCCGTCACATAGACTTGGCGTAAATCTTTTGTTGCTATTAGATAGACACCAGCTTCCTCAGAAGTGGAAAGAATATCTAGTTGGTCGTTTTGTTCAATATCTGTGGCTAGGACCTCGGTGTATCTAGAGTGTGGCACTTTGTATACCTCGTCGAAGCCACGCAGGATCGGGTGGTTAAGATTGAGGTTATTTAATTTGTGACCGTAAATGCCTGATAGTTTTTCTGATAACGCGTGTTTTTGAATACGGTGATGATAATACAAGCCTGCTTGTGCGCCCCAGCAAATGTGCATCGTAGAGAAAACGTGCTTTTTTACCCATGCCAAGATCTGGCACAACTCTGGCCAATAGTCCACTTCCTCAAAGGGCAAATTCTCAACGGGTGCCCCTGTGATAATCAACCCATCAAAGCATTCGTCTTTAATGTCATCGAAGGCTTTGTAAAAACTGACAAGATGCTCTGAAGTAGCATTTTTTGATTCATGTGTTGCCGTTTGCAAAAAGGTCGCTTCTACTTGGAGAGGCGTGTGAGACAAGAGCCGGATGAGTTGGTTTTCAGTCGCAATTTTCATCGGCATCAGGTTAAGGATTAAAACTTTTAACGGTCGAATGTCTTGGCTTTTCCCTCTGGATGTTGACATTACCGTGATGTTTTCGTCAGCGAGAATGTCAATCGCTGGTAAGTTGTCTGGTACAATAACAGGCATACTAGGACACCTCCCTGACGACTTCGAGAATATCGGCAAGAATGGCACTTGCCGTCGGGAATTTTCCTGCACCTCGTCCGTAAAACATCACTTCACCAATAGGCTCCGCTAGTACGTGCACGCCATTAAAGACATCTTCAATGCCGTATAGCGGGTTTTCTTTGGGAATAGCTTGAGGCTTGACGGTACAGGTGACTTCGCCGTTTGCTAGCTGTTTGGCGTGTCCGATGAGTTTTAAGGCGCAACCTGCTGCCTCTGCTTGGTAGATATCTGCTAAGCTGATATCAGCGATGCCTGTCGTTTGGATCTCATCAAGTGGCACGTCTTTACCAAAAGCGAGCTGGGCTAGAATTTTTATTTTCCGCTTGGTGTCGTAACCTTCAATGTCGTTGGTTGGGTCAAGCTCGGCATAACCTTTTGTTTGCGCATCCGCTAAGGCTTTTTCAAACGTTTCCCCGTTTCTTTTCATTTGGGTGAGGATGTAATTGGTCGTACCATTTAAAATCCCAAATATTTCAGAGATCTTTTCTCCAGCTAGTGACTGGTTAAGAGGGCGAACGATGGGAATGCCGCCACCAACACTCGCCTCGTATAAATAGTTCACACCGTGACACTCAGCGATCTTTGTTAATTCATTGCCGCACTCTGAGACAAGTTCTTTATTGCTAGTAATGACGTACTTTCCAGCTTCAAGTGCTCGCTTCGTGTACTCATAAGCGGGGTGTAAGCCGCCCATCGTCTCCACCACAATTTGAATTTCTTTATCTGCGAGGATGTGATCAAAATGATCGACAAATAAGGTTTGGTCCTCGTGGTTTGGAAAATCTTTAATATCAAGAATCGCCTTGACTTGCACAGCCACCGTACGCTCCTTTTCTTTTAAAACCTCATGCACCCCGCTTCCTACTGTTCCTAAGCCTAAAATGGCAAGATAAATCATCCTATAACACCGCCTTTATGTTTGAAAACAAAAAATCTTCCTACTCTTGATAAGTAGAAAGATACAAGGTTGCCTTTAAAAGCAGCTGCGTTATTTCTTCTCATCAATCAGGTATTGGCACCGTTCCTTGTAAAAGGCGGTTGCCGTGACGTCATAGGGCCTGTCCCTCGATCACTCGCGATAAGATATTTTTTGTTTTTATTGTCGGCTATTCTAACATGAAAAATTTTCCATGTCAACTGTTTTTTGAAAATTTTTCATTTTTATGTCAAAAACATTTTGACTTTCTCTTTTAGACTTGCAAATCAAAAAGGTGATTTTCTGATAGGCTCACAATCACAACTTTTAATATCAAAACTTAATCCTTAATCATATCTTACAATAGTAGACATAATAAACAATTGCGAAACACTTATTACTGCACCTTTTTGCTTGTGTAAGAGCCATTAAGGTGCACAGTTGCACCCTTTTGATAGCATTTGAAGCTTTGAGGTGCACATCGATTGCTTCATCACACAGTTTCGCCATATAAGTCCAGAAAGGAGACATTTTAGTATGAATCGAAACAGAAGAGAGTGTGGTTACTATTCACCTTGTATTTGTCAATGTGAGACGATTGTTTGTTGTCCACCCAGCCATGGTTGTCAAGGTGAGCGTGGACCAACCGGTGCTAGAGGACCACAAGGACCGATAGGGCCAGCAGGAAGTGGTACCACAGGACCAGCTGGCCCACAAGGATTTCCAGGTGAGCGCGGACCAACCGGTTCTCAAGGACCTCAGGGACTTCAAGGGATGCAGGGTGAACCAGGATCGCAAGGCCCACAAGGACCTCAAGGTATCCAAGGTGAAGCAGGACCTCAGGGAGAACAAGGTTCTCAAGGTATCCAAGGCGAGCAAGGTCTTCAAGGCATTCAGGGTGAACCGGGATTGCAAGGACCGCAAGGATCTCAAGGCATTCAAGGTGAAATAGGCCTACAAGGGGTGCAAGGTGATCAAGGTGAGACTGGTCCACAAGGACCTCGTGGACCGCAAGGTCTTCAAGGTGAGCAAGGATTACAAGGGATTCAAGGTGAAGCAGGTGAGCAAGGATTAGAGGGTCCTCAAGGTGAGCGAGGCCCACAAGGAATCCAAGGATCAACTGGTCCTCAAGGGCCACAAGGTGCGCCAGGCACGCCCGGTACTCAAGGCATTCAAGGGGAACAAGGCGTAACTGGACCGCAAGGACCTCAAGGTGAAGAAGGTGCGCCAGGTTCAACTGGGCCACAGGGACCTCAAGGTCTGCAAGGCCTTCAAGGAGAACCGGGTGAGCAAGGGTTACAAGGAATCCAGGGGATCCAGGGAATCCAAGGCGAAATAGGGCCAACTGGTCCACAAGGAGCAATAGGCATTCCAGGAAACACAGGCCTAACAGGTGCCACTGGTACTGACGGATTGCAAGGCCCAACCGGTCCAACAGGAGCACCAGGAGCAGGATTAACCTCAACGGCACTAAGTGCAGCGAACACATCAGCACCAACCATTGTGGTGGGAACTGCGGCCAATGGTGGAACAGGCATACCACTCCCTACCTTCACTTATGGACCGGGGCCTGGCTTTGTACCAGATGCCACAAACACGAATTTCACCGTCACAACCACTGGCGATTATTTAGCAACCTATAACGTCAACTTAACCACCCCTGTTAACGATAATACAGCTATTTACGTTAATAATGTTGCTGCCGTTGGTACGATTCAAAGTTCGGCAACGCCAACAGATCAGTATAGTAATACCAGCATTTTACACCTAAATGCCGGTGATGTCGTGCGACTAACCATATTTGGTGGTAATACACCCGTCACATTAACACCAGGAACAGGCGCCATTATGACATTAACACAAATTGCATAAATGAGGAAGCTTATCTGACTAAGCTTCCTTGTTTTAGGTGATCACCGAAACGATAGCCTCGATAGCAGAGACGAGCGGGTAGAATTAATGAAAAATAAAATCATCGGGCGAGTTTGGTTTAAGATTCGCAAGCAAAAAAACACCCTTGATCTTTGACTGAGCGCTAGAAAGTTACACGCATTTTCGAGGCCATCCCTAACCTTGCGCCACATAGCTATATTCAATATAATCATAATTGGGCTCTCATTCTTTCAAGCTAGCCATGACCGCTGCTTTTAATGCGCTCACTTTTATCTGCTCTTGATAGGGAACTTCTAATCATTTTAGCGCCCAAAACAGCAATCATTGATAGCCCAGCTAATATTAACAATGCCACTCCAGGAATTTCAATAAAACGTCCCCATAAAAAGCCGTGCAAATACCCACCAAGCGAAGTCCCTAAAATCACCAGCGACCAGTTCAACGCCATCACCTTCCCCACCATGCCCTCGGGCGCCTTCTCTCCAAAATAAGAACGACAAATAATTCCCATCATCATGCTAAGGCCTTGAACGATAAACAAGGATAATACCAGAATAAAATAAATTATCGCATCGTTCGTACGCCAGATAAAAGCCAAACAAACAGGAAGCAGAGCCAAGGTCGACGCAAGTAACAGCAGCCGAATATGGCTCATGTTTATTTTCTGATACAACCTATTCATCAAAAGAACACCGGCAATACCACCAAGCCCGATGATCGCTTGCGTTACCCCTAATACCGTTTCACTTTTCTCGAAAAACAAGGTGACCAGGACGGGCAAGGCAATCGTGATAAGCGGCATCAAGGTGATGCACGTTAGCATGTTTATCCAAACAATCGCTCTACCAACCTCAGGCTTTTCCTTGGTTATAAAACGGATACCTGCTTTCATATCACCCACGATGATGTTTGACCAGCTTTCTACTTTTTCTTGTTTGGCACCTGGTATTTCGGTGAGGATGTTCATCACGATTGCCATGAGATAAAGCGAAATACTAGTTATTAGGGTTGCAAATAAACCAAACGTTGTTAGGATGAAGCCACCAATGATAGGGATGATGATTGAAGAGCACGTTGCTAGAAGGAAGGTGAAAGAGTTGGCTTTGATGAGCGCATTTTTTGGAACAAGTGCTGGCACACTGGCTTTTGCTGTTAGTGAAACCAGGCTGCCAAGTGTGAGGAGGACGGTCATGAGCATGACAGTTGCGGGAACAATTTCCAGCGTTTGCAAGAGGCCGAGATAAGCGATCAGTGACAGGGCTGTTGTGCTGTTTAGGAGAAGTAGCAATTTTCGCTTGTCCAAGCGATCTACCATGACGCCACCTATCGGTGAAACGAGAATAGCGGGTAACGCCGAGGTTGCCAAAACTGAACCCATCGTGAGTGGGTCACCAGTTTCTAGTAAGATATAAAGAGGGAGTGCAAACAGTAATAAAGCCCTACCACCTAAAGAAAATTCCTTTCCTAATGCAAAGAGAGTGAAATGTTTATCCCAATGTTTTGTTGATTCTGTGTGCATGTTAAATTTCCGTCCTGTTTAAGTTTTATGTTGATTGCTTTCAAACAGCTACCCAATAGCGTTGTGTCATGCGGTCGTTTTCTGGAATCTCATTCTCTAAAATGCCACCGTTTGCTTGGATGGTTTTTGCCGATGCGATGTTTGCTTTATCGCAGGTAATCAAAACCTTAGATAATGCCAATTCCTCGCGACATTTAATTAACGCTAAACGTACCATTTCTTTGGCATACCCTTTGCGTCGCTCAGCCGGATGTACGCTATAGCCAATGTGCCCGCCGGACTTGAGCAGGAAATCGTTCAAACGATGCCGAATGTCAATCATCCCGACAATTTGACGATCAGCATTGCGAATGGCTAAGTAAGTCGTTGCTGGGACTAAGCCTTCTGTGACCGTTTCTTCACAGCTATTCTTTTTGAGGTTTGCTAACCATTCTGCTACGTTTGCTACCTCTTTCAACCCAGCACATCCAGCTAAATCATCGCTGCGATTCAGAAATTCTGCTCGATAATCCCAGATTTGCTTTGCGTAAGCTTCTGTCGGGTTTACTAGTCTTAATTCACTCATTTTTGATGCCTCCTAAAACGCTGTATGTGTTCAAATAATGTTGGAATCTCTAGGTAAGTGTTATACCACGCTCACATTTCGATATTTTCAAACAACCCAGCCATCACCCGTGCCACTAAAACTCAATTTTGAAAGGAAAAGTGGCATAACGACAGTGTTTTGTCGCTGAATATGGAGATAATTTAATTTACAACCCTATTTTCAAGCGTTTAACATTAGCCTAGGGTCAAAAAATGCCACTAAGCCCCGTTTTTAAAAGAGAAAGTGGCATAACATCGTTCAGCAGATAAGATTCGAAATAGTCGGAACACAGTCACACCATCACTTATTGATAAAGCTTTTGTCATTACCGCGTTATTCGCTTACTTTGCAATACCAAACGAGCGCTTCACCGCGCCGTCCCATCCTTCAAGCAGCTCTGCTCTTTTATCAGCAGCCATATTCGGCTCATACTTCCGCACCGCTCTCACCTGAGCCACAATATCAGCCTTATCCTGGTAAATCCCCATCGCAAGGCCCGCTAAAAATACCGCTCCGAGGGCCGTGCTTTCCGTGATTACGGGTTTCAACACATCAACATTAGCGATGTCTGCTTGAAATTGCATCAAAAAGTCGTTATCAGAGGCACCGCCATCAGCACGCACCTCTTTCAACGGCGTACCCGTATCGCGCACCATCGCTTTAATCACATCGTAACTTTGATAAGCAATCGACTCCAGCGTCGCCCGGACAAAATGTTCTTGCGTCACACCGCGCGTCAAGCCGACCACCACCCCACGGGCATACTGATCCCAGTAAGGCGCACCAAGCCCTACAAACGCTGGCACGACATACACCCCCTCAGTATCAGCCACTTTTTTCGCATGGTATTCCGTGGCATGCGCGTGATCAATCAACCGCAACCCATCGCGCAACCACTGCACCGCCGCTCCCGCAACAAAAACAGCTCCCTCAAGCGCGTATTCCACCTTCCCCTCTGCCCCCCAAGCGATCGTGGTCAAAAGCCCGTTTTTAGAGGAAATGGCATCCTCACCGGTGTGCATTAAGGTGAAACAACCCGTACCATAAGTATTCTTTACCATCCCAGGCTCGAAACAACACTGCCCAAACAGTGCTGCTTGTTGATCGCCAGCAATACCCGCAATCGGTATCGCACCGCCAAGTAAGCTCGGGTGAGTCTTTCCAAACAAATGACTTGACGGTAAAACCTCAGGAAGCATCGAGCGCGGAATGCCGAATTTTTCTAAAAGTTCTTCATCCCAAGCTAACGTATGAATATTAAACATCATCGTCCGCGAGGCATTGGAAACATCCGTTGCGAACACCTCTCCCCTAGTCAAGTTCCACAACAACCACGTATCCACCGTTCCAAAACATAAATGCCCTTTTTCCGCTTCAGCTCGCGCGCCCTCAACGTGATCGAGCACCCACTTCACTTTCGTCGCTGAAAAATAAGCATCAATACGAAGCCCTGTTTTTGATGCGATCAACTCGTCGTAACCTTCCTCTTTTAACTGCTCACAATAATCCGATGTCCTTCGACATTGCCAAACAATCGCATTAAAAATTGGCTTCCCAGTTCGTCTGTCCCAAACAACCGTCGTTTCACGTTGATTCGTAATGCCAATCACCGAAATATCCGCGGCTGTCGCTCCCACTTTCGCCATCGCGGCCGTCGCAACCGCTAACTGACTTGACCAGATTTCCATTGGATCGTGTTCCACCCATCCTGCCTCCGGGAAAATCTGCGGAAATTCCTTCTGCGCCATCGAATGAATGTCACCTGTTTCCGTAAATAAAATTGCGCGTGAACTCGTTGTTCCTTGATCTAATGCCATTAAAAATTTACTCATTTTCCTAACCTCTTTTATCATTCTTTTACGGTAAATTATAGCGTTTACCGACAGAGAAAGCAATATTTATTTTGATTTCGTTCTTATTTTATCACCAATAAATGGGCTTATGCATAAGATAACAACAAATGCGAAAAACAGGAGTGATGAGCGTGATGTGTTGTTGTAGAGATCAAAGAAATAATAGAGATTGTGGTGACATTGTTTGGAGAAAGCGTTGCGTTTGTTGGTGTGAACCAGTCTGCGTAAGGCGAAGAAGCAATCGATGCGACAATCACATAGAAGGGATGAGTCTGCAATTAACAACTAGTGGTTGCCACCCACTCCCAACCGGATGCCCGATTGTCTTCGATGAAATACTAACTAAAAATAGCCGTGCCATGTGCTGCCACGAAGATACCGGCGTGATTGAAGTTCGTCGATGTGGCACCTACGCGATCGACTGGGACGTTGTCGTCGAAAACTCTGAAAAAGCTTGTATTTGTTTTTCACTAGAAATCAATGGAAAAATTACTTCTAGCTCAACCCTACCAGCAACATCTGGACAGCTAACCGGAAGTGCGTTAATCGAGGTAGACACCCTCCCAACCACCATCCGGTTAATCAATAACACCGGTTGTGCCGTGGAACTTTCAGATTTTTCACCTGTTGCACACTTAAGGATTATGACCGTGAAGTAGAAAACTGATACGCTAGGCAAGAATGACCAAAGCGAATCAGTTTTTTGATGTTTATCTTGCATCCACTAATCTATCTTACCCGAAACATGACTAAAAATGACTCTTCGCTTCTTCTTTCGTTTGATTAATTCCTCTTGAACAGCTTCAGATAAATTCTTATCCAAATATAAATCTCGATATTGATGATACAGACTCTCAGTCACATCGTCATAACGTTCCTCATCTAAGCCTGCCAACTTACTCTTCACAAAAATTTTCACTTTTTGACGATTATCAAAAATACTAAAATCATTCAATTCGACCACAATTTCTAAAGAAATTCTAGCGGTCTCACGTCTATAGTCAGTTCCACCAGATGATATGAAAGCTAAATTATCTTCCATTCGCTTCACAAACTCATCTTTTGAGACCTCCTGTAAATCATCACGGTACATATTAATCCACCAGCCTTTCTTTTAAATGATGTAAGTTCAGATTCGGATCATCAGGATTAATCAAATAACTTTTATACTCTTTAACCATTCTACGCAACTTTTTTAAATCACATAATTCTAGAATGGAGCTCATTTCAAGATCTGTTAAATCTTTTTGTCGTTTAGAAAAGAGTTTTGTACAAGCTAATAGCTCTATCTCGGGAACATAAACTGTAATAGCTTGAAAATCAGATTCAATTTTCATTTTATCTCCCGTCTTAAAATCTTCTGGTGGAGGAAAATCAACAATGCCAGTTATTTCATCAATGCTTAGTTCTTCAAATATTTCAAGTAAGCCAGTTTTATTATTAGATGATAATAATTGAACATCGATATCAATAGTAGGACGAAAATCACGCCCACTCATTTCCATGGCCACAATCATACCGGCACCACCAAGCAAAATTAAGTTCACCTCAATACCTTGTAGCTTACATAAAATATCCAATCGATCTAAACGTGCTAGCACATCTTCAATTGTTGTCATAAAATCCACATTCATAAAATCACCACCGCTAATATGTTGTGTAACATTTTCTTATTCAATTCGTATTCTCATAAAGAGATTAATTCTCATTCGCTAAATGCCATAAATACAGCGACGCTGTACTCCCATACGGAGAATACAACTTTCGATACACCTCAAATTCTTTCTTAGAAATACGCTCAAGGCCATGCAATTTCATCACGCCTTTGCGAATAACCAAGTCCCCGTAGCTTAGAATATCCGGCCGATGCAAGGAAAAAATCAAGAACATTTCCGCGCTCCAAACGCCAATGCCATTTAACTTCACCAACTTAGCAATCACGTCTTCGTCACTCAAGGCGGTCAACTCACTTAAATCCAACTCACCTGATTTAATCGCTTCACAAATCCCCTTGATATAGCCGACTTTCCGATAAGACAAGCCACACGCTCTGATTTCATCGTCCGACTTCGCCAAAATGGCATCAGGCGTCATCTTTTCCACCAGCTCGTTTAAACGTCCAAAAATAGTGTTCGCCGCTTTCGTGCTAATCAGTTGACTAACAATGGTCGAAATCAAAGCTTCAAACAAATCAGCATCAATTTTACGATTGATCTTACCCGCCCGCTTAATTGCCTCTGCCATCTTTGGGCAAGCCGCGGATAAGTACGCTATCTCAGTGTCTCCATACTCAAAAAATGTCATCACAAAGCTCCTTTGAACAAACCGTTATCTTATCTCTCTATCTTACCGCCACTGCCGTCGTTTGTCAAACTAATTTTAAGCAGACCTCAACAATTTAATGACGACATCTCTGACATACTGATCATACGTTTCTTTCAAATCATCCTTTAACATAAATCGCATGCTCCACAAAAAATTCGCCGTGTTATAATGCACAGTATTTAGCTCATTTTCAGCACTCAAAAAACCACCAAGCCAATGAGAAAATTCATCTTCACTAATAAGACCACGCTCTAAAACCTTTGTAACAACCCCCGCTAACCGCCGATCTTCACCGGCACGATACTGGTGAACACTGATCCCTATTTTGTCACGAATCGCAGTCAGTATCGCCATTAAATGCGTATGCTCCAAAGCACCATCCTCCGCAAAGACACCCAGATTATCCCCGTAATGAGCAACCGCATGCGCCCAACCTTGAGGCGAGACATAATCACGCAAATCAATCTCACCATTAAAGCAGGTCAACACAGCTTCAAACGCTGCTAAAATTTCATCCTTAGTAAAAATCCGTTTAGTCACTTGCTTATTATAATCAATCAAACTCCCCACAGCATAAACATAAAACGCCCGGGCAAAGACAGAGTCATCATCTATTTTGCCAAGCCCTTTTAACAGTCGCTTTTCGCTAATCAACTCTGGTAAAAGCAACCGACACTTTGCATCACTGACTAACCCTTGCTCTTCAATCAGGTAATAAGATGCCGTCAAAGCCAGTTCACGCAAATCACTATCAACCGATGCTAAAGCATCAATCACTTCATCGACAAAACGATCAGCATCAACACCTTCTGGAAACTGCCACCCTTGCTTTTCTATCTCATTTAACCTAGCCTTTAAATCTTGTTTGTGTTTCATCATTCATTCTCCTTTATCTCAGCCAATGCCTCTTCCCCCGACGTCATATTATATACCAATACACAAAACTTAACATCCCATTGTTTGTAAAGCTGCAATGACTTCCGATACACACAAGTCGATATCTGAGTCTATCGTTTCCTTGACAGTCACATAAAGTTATGTTAGAATAACCATTGAAAAAATTATCAACAATAGCAAGTATTGATGCTATGACGGAGGAGAATGGACAATGATAAATACTTTACGTGCAATATTCGCAGCACTTTTTAATGCTGGACCTATCACTTTTTAGTAGCACGCTGTGCACCTGTGCGGACTTCATAGATTCAATTATGAATAGCAATTACATCAAGAAAATCAAAAGTACGTGACTTAACCAAAGTTAAGTTGCGTGCTTTTTCAATGTAAACGAACGAATGGTGCTTTCATCAGCCATCTACTCCTTCTACTGACCCAACTCTGCTTCTATTCTCTCAAACACCTCTTCCCCCAACGTCCCATTATGCCCCGACACACAAAACTTAACATCCAATTGTTTATAAAGCTGCAACGACTTCCGATACAATTCAATATCTGAATATAAGGTTGGCACAATCTCCTCATCTGTATCACCAATATTATCACCAGCATTAAGCACACCGTCCACCTCATCAAACACACTAATCCCATCAATCGTATGACCCGGTGTATAAAATAACTTGATTTTATCATCTGGGAAATACAGTTCATCCTCAAAAACTAAATTCGGCAACTTCAACTTAGCCTCCCCCTTGATAAAGTGTTTGTTTTTTTGTAACTCATCATCCCAAGTTTCTTCGATAATTTCCCGACATTTGTAATGCGAGATAATCAATTCATCGTCAAAACAATGGTTACCCCAAATATGATCCCAATGAAAATGGGTATTAATGACAACCAGTGGCTTCTGACAATCCCCAAGATACGCCTTAATCTCATCCATATCCTTTGATCCAAAGCCCGTATCAATTAAATAATTCCGATGCTCACCTAAAATCAAATGAATATTCAACCCACATCCCCACGCCTCAACAAATTGCGTAAAGACAACACTTCGCGTTCCAACTTTTTCTACTTTCATTTTTTTCACTTCCTTGCTTTCTATTTCATATCACTACTTCACACAAGCGTGCTATTAGTAATGTAACACAAAAAACCTGACAACTCGTGTCAGGTTAAAAATATTTTCCATTTATTTAAGGATGAACTTCTCCACCAATATAGTTCAATTCATAGATTAATTCTTCCTCGTAATAGATTCTCTCACTACCTTGAAACCAAGAAAAATCACCACTAGAAGTATTCGTATATGTCAATTTTCCATTACGATAAACAGCTGGGCCGCGATAAGGTAAGCTTATTTCTACTTTTGAAAGTACTTCCATTAGAAAATCCATCATCTGCTCGCTGTTTTCTTCAGTGATCGTGCGACCAAAATAATTCATAGACCATATTGCGACTTCATTTTTCCAAACAACTTCTGTTCCAGAGAAATTAGTCCCACCTACATAAGAATCCCAATATTTATAATCTCCCTTTTCATAGCATAAATCTTTAGAAGCTAATCTAGTAGATTCTCTTTTTGAATCCGAAAATGCATTCAGACTCGCATAGGTGCTTTTCTTGGCTTCCACAACAAAATTTCGTAAATCATCGCTATCATACTTCGTTTCATGATCATTGACATAGGCCGTGTTCTTGATTAGAGAATCAACTGTAACTTGAAAAAAGTTACTAATTCTAATTAAATGATCAATACCTGGCATTCCCCCACCACTTTCCCATTTTGCGACTGCTTGCCGAGAAACACCTAAAACTTCAGCTAGCTTTTCTTGCGTAACTGCTGCATCAGTTCTAATCTTCCACAATTTTCTTTGAAATTCCATCATCACAACTCCTCTTTGCTTTGTGATTTTATTATATCCAAAAACTAACTTTGGTACTATCAACCAAAAGTTGTCAAAAAAGCAACTTCTAGTTACAGGCTCTTTTCCAAAATGATACGGAAGGGGGAGTGGGTGTCAAGCTTAATATTTATCAACCACCATCTGTGCACGTTTTTTAATCAATGCTCTTACTGATGATGGTGCTAACACTTCGATATATTCCCCAAACGATAAAATAAATCCGTATAAGATTTCATTATCTTTCCATGTTGTTGAAACAATGAAATAGCCGTTTTGTTCTTCAACTTCCTCTTCAAAGTCAAACTCATCCAAAACACGATGTGCCATTTCAGGTGCAATTTTCAAACGCAATCTGACATCATGCTCCTCATCTTCTCTCGAACTAACTTCTTTTAAATCGCAGGCCCGATAACGTTCCTCAAATAATTGCTCCGTCACCTTTAAATCCTTCATTCTTATCAATTTAAACAATCGAACCCCTTGGCGCATCAAACAATACCCGCGTAAATACCACGCACGGTGTTTAAACCATAATTGAATCGGTTCTACACATCGATTGGTTTTTTCATTGTGTGAACTGAAATAATCGAATCGGATCACGCGACGCTCTAAAATACCCGCTTTCAAATCACGAAAATAATTTTTCTGATCCTCGTTCCAAGAAAAATCAACCTCTAACCAATTGATGGCCGTTTTATTAAACGTGGCCGAAAGCTTCTGCAAAGCCGTTTCATCTGAACTTAACTGAAACAACCCTTGCAAATTTGCTAACACATCGTGTTGTTCCTTTTCACTTAAAATCGATTTGTCCATAACAAAGTCCGGTAGCAAACTAATCCCACCTGTTCGTCCTTGTTCGGTATAAATCGGAATGCCCGCTAAGCTGATCGCATCAATGTCCCGATAAATCGTACGCACCGAAACCTCAAATCGCTTTGCTAATTCATCCGCTGTCACAACTTTCTTGTTAAGTAAATAGTACACAATTTCAAATAACCGATTCGCCTTCACACGATCTCCTCCTTCCCCAAAAAACTTTCACCACTCCCACACAAAACACAAAGAATGTCAGCGCAAAAAAGATCATCGCCAACCCTGAAAAATTGCCGCCAACCAAATCCAATACTTCTCCCATCAGCCTTTGCATAATCGGGATCGGAATAACGGTAATCGACATCGTAATGGCTGTGGCCTTTCCGACCATATCAGCTGGGGCATTCTTTTGAATTGCTGCCATTTTAATAATGTTAAAAATCGTAAACGTCGCCATAGTGAAGAATAAACCCACCGTAAAGAGAACGAATCTTCCTATATTAGGCAACCCTAACGTAGGTAGCATGGAAAGACTGATCGGAATGCTAACCAATACGGAAACAAATGTCCAATGATTGACATACTTCGGTTGCAAAAAGCGCCGGACTTGCTTCTGCCCAGCAAAAATTGCGCCAAACAAAGCGGCGGTTCCCGTCACCGCTTGTGCAATCCCAAATTGAAACTCTGTCACCTCAAGCACCACCCGCCCAATAAACGGCAGAGCAACCGTCAAAATAGAGAAAAACGCCATCGCAATCAGCCCAACCGTCAATGCCAACTCAAATATTCTCGGGTCTGTTTTCAAAATATAAGTAAACCCTACACCCAAATCATCTTTAATTGCTTTAAAGATGCCACCCTCAAACCCTTTCTCATTCTCAGGCAACCTCAAAAAGAAATTCGTCATCGCCGAAATAATATAAAGAACGGCCACTCCAATAACGAGTTGATAAATACCGACAAGGCCAAATAAAATACCACCAACAGCAGGAGCTGCAAAACGTGATAACGACTTAACCGATTGAACAAGACTATTCGCTTTCACCAAGTCTTCTTTATCCACAATACTCGGCACAATCGCCGCAACAATCGGAAGATACACCGTTGTAAATGTGATCATCACCGTTAAAATAACCCCAATTAAAACGATTGTTTCAATGCCTAAAAACAAAGCTGTAGCAAGGACAATCACAAGGCAAGCCTTCACCGTATCCGCAATCATCAACAACTTCTTCTTTGGCAAGCGATCCGCTAAAATACCGCCAATCGGACCAACAATAATCGTCGGAATAAAACTAATCGAAACGATCGTTGAAAAAATCGTCGCTGACCCGGTCAAATCTAACACATGCAGCGCCATGGCAAAGTTAAGCAGACCGCTACATAAAATGCCAACGATTTGAGTAAACAAAATAATTCGAAAATCTTTACTTTTCATAAATGCCTCCTGAACAGATCGTCGCCATAAAGTATCGCTTATTTCAGCAATAAAACATAGAAATTACAAACTTGTTCTAACCTTGTTCTCAACAAAATGCAGTGAAATTGAAAAAATCCTCAATTTACTGCATTTTCTTTCATTTCCGACACCTAGCGAATGTCGAAAACATTAAAAATCAAAAAGTATCCGCTTTCAAGTTTGTTTCGACACGCTGTGGATGTCAAAAAATGCAGTAAATTTCAAAAATCTTCGAATTTACTGCACTTCTCCGTAAAACCATGAAATTAATGGTGTGTTCACTTGCCTTTTCTTAAAGACGGCTCATAATAAGCCGCCTTCCTTTTTATTTCTCACGCTTCTTAAAATCCTCATAATCCCCATAAAAACTATGAAACTGCTTGTGTTCAATGTGCACAATTTTATTCGCAATTTTATTAATAAAATAACGATCGTGTGAGATAAACAGCAACGTCCCTTTGAAGTTGAGTAAAGCCTCTTCCAGCATTTCTCGTGTTTCGATGTCGATGTGGTTCGTCGGTTCATCCAAAATCAAAAAATTTACTTCGTTTTGAATCAGTGCCGCCAACTTCAGCAGCACTTTTTCGCCGCCCGAGAGCGAGCCAACACGTTTATACACGTCGTCTTTAAAGAAAGAATACTTCGCTAAAATATTTCGTGCTTCACCTTCCGTGCAAGAATATTCTTTTCTAAAGGCATCAATCAATTTGCTTTTGTCGTTCTCAAAGCGAATTTCCTGGGGGATATAGCCCATTTTTACACTTGGATTCACACAAATCTCACCGGTAAAGCCAGTTAATTTCCCCATCAGCGCAAATAAGAACGACGTTTTTCCTGTTCCATTATCGCCCATCAGACAAACTTTTTCTTTCACATAGACTTGAAAATCCGCCTCTTCAAACAAGGTATTGCCCGACAACGCTAAACTAAACCCCTCTACCATCAGTACATCGTCGCCAGTTCGGCCACCTTCAAAATGAATCGGAATCTTCGCTTTCTCCAGCTGTGGCTTTTCCAACTGCTCGATTTTTTCAAGCCGTCGTTCCAACACCTTCGCCTTCCGAAACATCTTGTCACTGTCTTTTTCATTTCCCCATTGGCGATAGCGTTTTATCGCCGCCTTCATTGCATTAATCTTCTTTTGCTGGGTTTTATATTGCTCAAACTCCAACAGTAACAACCGCTCTTGTTCTTGCAGCGAAAACGAATAATTCCCGTTAAACATGTGGCACTTCCCGCGCTCTAACATGATCGTTTTGTTCGTCACTTTATCGAGAAAATAACGGTCATGTGAAATAATGACCACCGTGCCTTGGTACTTCAAAAGAAAACCTTCGAGCCATTCCAGCGTTTTAATATCCAAGTGGTTCGTCGGCTCGTCCAGTAGTAAGACGTCCGGTTTTTTTAACAGGGTGGCGGCTAATTTCACCCGCGTTTTTTGCCCGCCACTCAAGAGATTAAAGGGTCGATCCAAAAGCTCTTTTAACCCAAATACGCTCACAATGTAGCTGAATTGTTCTGTTATTTCATAGCCATTTAACCCGATAAATTCGTCTTGCAGCCGCGCATAGGTCTTCATCACTTTATCAAGCGCATCCGGCTCTAGCGGCTCGGCCATCTGCGCTTCCAATTTGCGCAACCTTTGCGACAGCGCCGTCACATTAGCAAAGGCCGCGCTCAACACATCCTCTGCTCTTTGATTCTCTTCAAGTTGCTCCGGGATTTGTTCCAAGTAGCCAACCGCCCTTCCCTTTCGAATGGAAACTGAACCTGTGTCAACCCTTTCCTCGCCGGTCATCAGCTTAAAAAGGGTTGTTTTGCCAGCACCGTTTCGTCCGACGATCGCCACGTGCTCCCCTGCTTTGATTTCTAAATTTACTTGGTCTAATACTTGTTTAAAGCCGTAGTTTTTTGCAACTTGGCTCATTCCGATTTCTATCATCACTTTTATCCTCCGTATGTTCAAAAATTCAATTTGAAATACAAAGTCCATGTGAATCTAAACGAGGCTCGCTTCATACCTCCGCACAATAAGAATTCTTTTAACCGAATCCTCTTTGCCTCAGTCTATTACATAGACTTTGTACGGAGGGCAACAGCCCCGGTTCTGATTGGTGCAATAAGCAAAATATTCAGAACCATAAAATCACCACCTTTAAATTAATTTGTTACGCTTTACTAAAAAATTTCCGGTAAAATATCTTTCGATAACCCAAATCTCGCTGTCAGAAGTGGATCAACGACTTGCGCAATTTCAGCATCACCGGCCATGCTCAGTAGCATACCCGCTTCATTGAAGCTCAAGCCCAACTTCTCCATGACGATCTTCTGCATCTCAGCCGTCGAGATTTTCACTGCCTCGAGTAAATCTTTGTGCGAGGCAATCGTGTAGTAATGGCTATTCGTTTCTAAGATCGGATGCGCAATGGATCTCCCCTTAAGCACATCAACCTGAACCTTCACACTTCCAGCAATTTCCACCCCGGTCACCATGATTTCACCGTCACCCATCGCCGCATGTAAATCACCCATTGCGAGCATTGCACCTTCAGTAAAAACCGGGAAATACAGCGTCGTCCCTGCTACAATCTTCTTATTGTCCATGTTCCCACCGTGACTATCTGGCGCACCACATGGAATCCCCTCACCCGCTGGTGCCACACCGATCACCCCAATCATCGGATTAACCGGCACTTTAATCTCTGAATTAAAATGCACATAACCATCCGTGATATTCAGAATCTTCACCTCAGGCTCAGTGACCTGATCGCCTAACAAACCAGCATCCGGAATCGCAGCCAACACCCCCGTATCCGCAATGTTAATCGCTTGAATCTGAACCTTCAGCACATCCCCAACCTTTGCACCCTCGACATAAACAGGCCCTGTTGCCGGATTCACCTGATCCCAATCAAGCTTCGCAATCCCTTGCTCCTCGGATATCACCTGATCATTAAACGCATCCGACGTCTCAAATGCAATCACCGCCCCACTTTCCACCACTGCCACAGCTGGATTCTCCTTACACATCTGATAAATCTTATTTTCCTTTGAAATTTTCAACACGTGAATCAACTCCTTTTGAATAATCATTTAACTTTCCAATCATTTTGACAGTTCTGGATAAAAATAATCTACCCACGTCTGATACATATCCTGAGCCGCACCACAAGTGTCTAGCAAATAGCCCGGCTCATAATTAAACTCACGTAACTCACGATAATAAAAAGCCTTCATCTCATCTGCAATAATAAACGGCATAATATCATGCTTCAAACATTCGCGAAACATAATCAAACGCCCAACCCTGCCGTTGCCATCTTGATAAGGATGTATGTTCTCAAATTCAAAATGAAACGCCACAATATCTTCGAATTTAATCTCTTCTTTACCGTGATAACTAGCTAACAGTTCATCAATATGAATCGCTACATCCTCAGGCTTACTAGTTGCTACACCCCCTACCTCATCAGGCATTTTCTTCCAACCACCCACATTGAAATATGCCTTGTGACTATCACTCGTTCCACCTTTCAAAAGACGATGTAGTTCCCACATCACTTCTACATTCAAAGGCTGCTCTATTGTATCAAGTAAATAATCAAAGCAACGAAAATGATTACTCGTCTCAATCACATCATCCACCGGGACCCCTTCTGCATCCACACCAATCGTCTTTGTCTCAAAAATATACCGCGTCTGATCTTCCGTCAACTTACTTCCTTCGATTCGATTACTATCCCTAATTGTCTAGTCCAAGGAACCAAAAAAATAAGGATAAATCCAGTAAGTATATTTTACCACACTTTGCGGGTAAATTAAACAG
>Ga0131853_10000137_pt1 | contig 118437 bp, 121 predicted proteins | sample TergutLab28metaG_FD_92764 | JGI IMG/M metagenome (GOLD analysis project Ga0131853, IMG submission 92764) | Labiotermes labralis P1 segment gut microbial communities from Petit-Saut dam, French Guiana - Lab288 P1 (version 2) (version 2) | ecosystem: Host-associated > Arthropoda: Insects >...
GGCGGTACGAATTTGCAGGCTGTCATTGATGCTATTGAAGGCGGTTCTCTAAAGAACGTAGAAATCGCGCTGGTTGCGTCCACAAGCCACAAGGCCTATGCCTTGGAGCGGGCAAAAAAGCATGGCTTGGATTCTGCTGTTTTTGCAAAGAAGGACTTTGAGAGTGCCGAGGCCCGCGAAACCGCCCTGTTGCGGCTTTTGTTGGACAAGCAGGTGCAGTTGGTTGTACTATGCGGCTGTCTGATGGTCCTGGGCGAACAAATCCTAAGGGACTTTGAAAATCGCATTATCAACATACACCCAGCCCTTTTGCCAGATTTTGGTGGCAAGGGCTATTATGGCATAGCGGTTCATGAGGCCGTGTTGGCCGCAGGAGTCGCAAAAACCGGTGCGTCTGTACACTTCGTGGATGGTGGTATAGATACCGGCAAGGTGATTTTGCAAAAAGAAGTAGCTGTTTTGCCTGGCGACACGCCAGAAACGCTGCAAAAGCGCGTGATGGAAGAAGCAGAGTGGCAAATTTTACCACAGGCAATAGGGATGTTTGCAGAAAGGAGTCTATAGAATATGAAAATTTTGGTAATAGGCGGCGGAGGCCGCGAACATGCCATTTGCTGGGCGCTTGCAAAGAGCAAGCGTGTCACGCGTGTTTACTGCGCACCCGGAAATGCTGGCACGGCGGAAGTCGCACAGAATGTGGATATAAAGACATCGGACACGGCAGAGCTTATTGCCTTTGCAAAAAATGTGGGCATAGACCTGTCCATTTGCCCGATGGACGACCCGCTGGTGGCGGGGATTGTGGACGATTTTATAGACGCGGGTCTACTGATTTTTGGTCCAACCAAGGCCGCTGCCGAAATTGAGGGTAGCAAGGTATATTCTAAGGATTTTATGCGCCGCTACAACATCCCGACAGCGGAATATGACGCTTTTGATAAATTTAGTGATGCCCTGGCATATTGCGCCACGGCTAAATTCCCGCTTGTGGTCAAGGTAGATGGACTCGCAGCGGGCAAAGGGGTTATTATTTGCCAAAATATGGAGGCCGCAGAGCGTGCCCTGCTTGATATATTTGAAAACAAACGCTTTGGCGCGGCGGGACAGCAAGTTATTGTAGAAGAGTATCTGGACGGCGTTGAGTGCTCTGTGCTGGCCTTTTGCGACGGCCAGACGCTAATGCCGATGCCCGGCGCAAAAGACCACAAAGCCGCTTATGACCTGGATATGGGACCTAACACGGGCGGCATGGGTGTTATCACGCCGAACCCCTATTATAATGAAGAAACTGCTGCAGAATGTATGGAAAAAATCTTTTTGCCAACGGTGGAAGGCCTACGAAAAGATGGCCGCGAGTTCGTTGGCGTGCTGTTTTTTGGGCTGATGCTAACGGCGAATGGACCAAAGGCTTTGGAATATAATTGCCGCCCCGGCGACCCGGAAACACAGGCACTTTTGCCCCTGCTAGAGACCGACCTTGTGGACATCATCATGGCTTGTTTAGACAGAAATTTGGATAATATGGAGATTATATGGAAAAATAATGCCATATGTTGTGTGATGACGGCAAGCGGCGGCTATCCGGGTGATTATGCTGTGGGACACCCTATCGCGGGACTTGATAAAATTGGCAAAGATGCCTTGATCTTCCATAGTGGCACCAAGAGGGACGGCGACAAAGTTGTAACAGCCGGCGGCAGGGTGCTTTGTGTACTGGCTCAAGCTGAGAACCTAGAGGCAGCCAGGGTCGCGGCGTATGAGTCTTTGAAGAAAGTTAGTTTCCAAGATATGCACTATAGAAAGGACATTGGCGACCTTGGTGCGTCTGTTTCCAACTAAATTCTACATTTATGTGCAAAATACGACATTAATTTTGCTATGAACGGCATAATTTGATAATTTCTTTGTTAAATATTTATAGATATATACAAATTCAACAAAAAATAGTCTTTTTTCTTGAGATTTTTATACTCTGCTTGGCGAAGTAAAACAAATTTGAGCAAGAAAGTTGTAAAAAAGAATAAAAACGGCTTTGCCATTTCATGGATTTTGTGTTATTATATAGTTTATACCAAATTTTGTAGAAGAAACTCGGAATTTGGAAGTAGGATGAAACGTGGATTTTGGAGGTTGCAGGGATGCGCATAGAAAACATGCATAACTTTACCAATATAATGGGAACGGCCATGCAGGCCGCTGCTTTGCGTGACAACGTTATTTCTAACAACATAGCAAATGTGGATACTCCGGGCTTTAAGCGTAGCGTGGTTCGTTTTGAGGACATGCTGGCCGATGCTGTGCGTGATTTTCGCAGAACCGGCACCCTTGACTTGTCAGCTATACGCCCGCAAATATTGCGCGAATACGATTTTCTTAACTATCGTATCGACGAAAACAATGTAGACATAGAGTTTGAAATGGTGCAGCTTTACCAAAACAGCATGCGCTTTGATGTGCTTTCAAGCGGCATTTTGCACCACTATCGTGTGATGAACATGGCCATCGGGTCAATGATGATATAATTTAGTAATAGGTTTGCAAGTCGAAAGGAGTTTTAATATGAGCTTTTTTAATTCGATGAACGTAGCCGCATCGGGGCTAACAGCGCAGCGCGCAAGGATGGACGTGCATGCGCAAAACCTAGCAAATATCGACACCACGCGTACGGCTGATGGCGGCCCGTATCAGCGTCGTGTTGTTGTTTTTGAAGAAAGTCGCGAAAGTACAAATAGTTTTGCTGCCATGTTTGATCGCCTCGTTCGCGGTCAGCAGGCCATCCCTAATGCCGTAGGCTTTGAAGCTGCCTTCGATCGCATTTCAGGACGCAGGCAGGATGGCACGGGGGTTCGCGTACATTCCATTACAACAGATGAAACACCCGGCCCAATGGTGCATGATCCCGGTCATCCGGATGCCAATGCCCAGGGCTATGTGTTGCGCCCCAATGTTAACGTTATAGGAGAAATGGTGAATATGATTTCGGCCAGCCGTTCCTACGAGGCCAATATTACTTCAATGAACATTACCAGAGCCATGATGAATAGAACATTGGAACTTTCTGGCAGGTAATTTTTGACAATGCCCAATAGGAGCAAGGATATTACCAGGAGGATAATCTATGAACATCCAGGCCATAAGCGGCTTAGGCAATGTGACAGCATTGCAGCCTAGTGCCCAATCTATTATTGATGCCGCGAATTCTCTGCGGTCTTCCGTGGGTTTACAACAACCAATTGAAACTGAAAATACCCAGTCCTTTGAATCGCTTTTTTCTGCCTACATGGACATGGTAAATTCTGCCGGCAGACTGGAAGCGCAAGCGCAAAATCTGCAAATAGAGTACGCGCTTGGAAATCACGATGACATGCTGGCTGTTATTTTAGCGCAAGAGGCAGCTTATACCTCGCTACATTTTACTGTGCAGGTAACAACCAGGATAGTTCAAGCCTATCAGGAAATTATACGTATGCAAATCTAGAAATACCTTAGGATTCTTACGAGCCATTATGATTTGAGGTGGATACTTTGCGAGATAGGCTGCAAATGTGGTCAAAATCAGCAGTAAATAAATGGAAAACATTAACAAAGTCACAAAAGTTAAAGGTGTCCGGCATTGCCGCCGCCGTTCTTGTGGCTCTTGTTTTGACGCTGTTTCTTGCCTTTAGGACAGATTGGCAACCTGCTTTTACAGGGGTAGACCCCGCCACGGCAGGGCAGATAGAAACCGTGCTGGCCGATGCTGGCATTAATAGCCGCACGGACACTACAACTGGCGTGGTTTATGTACCTGCGCGACATGTGGATGCGGCCATAACCACCGCCCATATGTCCAATGTGCTATGGGATCGCCAATATTCCTTCCAGGACGCCATGGCGGACATGGGTATGGGCACGACCTTTACCCAGCAGCACGAGGCGATTTTGCGCGTACGCGAGGGCGAAGTGGCCAATATGCTTATGCGCACGAATTTCATTAACACCGCTACGGTGGGTCTTAGTTTGCCCAATGTACCATCGTTTTTGATACAGGCAACAACCCCTGCTACGGCCACGGTTAATGTGGCCGGCTCACGCACGCTAACGCCGGAAGATGGCGAAGTAATCGCACTTATGGTGTCGCGTATGGTAGAAGGGCTAGACCCGGAAAATGTTGCGGTTATTGATGATAACCTTAACGTATTGTTTAGGGACGGCCAATTAGGGGCTGGCGGTGGGAATTTACAAGCGAACGAGATGGCGGTTGCTATTAACTTAGAATTCCATATAAGGCAGGTTTTGACAAATGCTATCATGGAGACTTTTGGCCCCATGTTTGATGATGTTAATCCGGCTTTTTCCCTTGAGATTGATTGGCGTGTCGTAGATTCTGTTTCACAAGTGTTTACATCACCCCTTGGACCGGAGAACCCTGACGGATTGCGACAAGTACACGAAATTATCACGCGGGCTGGCGAAACAAGAGAAGGCGCGCCTATGGGTGTACCCGGGCTTGATACGCAAGGTGGGATGCCCGGCGGCGACCTATTTGCCGGACCTGGCGGCCCAGGAACTATGAGTATTGATGAAAGAGAAGAAAGAGTAACACATATCCAAAATATGACAGAGACCGTACACCGTGGTGGCCTTATGCCCGGACAGTTTTTAACGGGCAGTTCCTCTGTTTCGATTACGTTGACAAATCATCATATATTCTATGAAACAAGAGAGACTGAACTGGGCACTCTGGACGAAATTACATGGTTGCAATGGCAGGCAGACAGAGGCGAGCGCACCATTATTATCGACCATGATTTTATGGAGCAATTTGAGAATCATGTTGCAAATGCAACCGGAATAGGCACAGTTTCTATTATATTACAAGATAGATATCACTTTGTTGATCAAGAGATCACGCCTTTCCCGCTTGCGGATATAATTTTGCTGGTGCTGGTGCTTATATTCATCGCTCTTCTGGCATTCTTGCTGATACGCCGCACATCGCCGGATATTATAGAAGAAATAGAGCCGGAGCTTTCTGTGGAGGATATGCTTGTGTCCAGCAGGCTGGAGGACGAGCGCGCGGCAGAAATCGAAAGACTGGCCGAAATCCAATACAATGCGGATTCGCAGGTTAAAGAGCAAATTGATAAATTTGCGATGGAAATGCCAGATAGCGTGGCGCAGTTGCTGCGTAATTGGATAAACGAAGACTGGGAATAAGTTTGTAGAAAGCGGGTGACAGGATGTCTGTTGTAACCGATGTTGATATGGCGGCTGGTATGCCTGATCCTATTCAGGTGGCCAAGCCTATGGCTGATATTACTGGGCTAAAGGGCAGGGAGAAAGCGGCGATTTTGCTGATTGCTCTTGGGCCTGAAAAAAGTGCGGCCATTTTTAAACATCTTAAAGAAGAAGAAATAGAAACATTGACGCTGGAAATTGCAAACACAAACCTTATTATGCCTGATATTAAAGAGGCTGTGCTTAACGAGTTTTACCAGATTTGCATAGCCCAACAATATATTACAGAGGGCGGCATACAGCATGCCAAGGCGATTTTGGAGAGGGCTCTTGGTGAAAACAAGGCCTTTGAGATTATATCTAAGCTGACCGTAGCTTTAAAGGCGCGCCCATTTGACTTTATTAAAAAGGCCGATGCCAGCCAGATTCTCAACTTTATACAAAGCGAGCATCCCCAGGTTATTGCGCTGATACTGTCGTATCTGCGCCCGGCACAGGCCTCTGCGATTCTTATTGAGCTAAGCCCCGAAAAACAGGCGGATGTGGCTAGAAGGATTGCGCTAATGGATAGAACATCACCGGATGTTATCAAAGAAGTTGAAAAAGCCTTGGAAAAGAAGCTCTCCAGCCTGATGATGGAAGACTATGCCACCGTTGGCGGCGTGGATTCTGTCGTGGAAATCCTCAATTCTGTGGATAGATCAACCGAAAAGAATATTCTGGAAATTCTGGAAGCAGAAGACAGCGACCTTTCCGAAGAAATCCGCAAAAAGATGTTTGTTTTCGACGATATTATCAATATCAGCGGTCGCGATATTCAGCGCATATTGCGTGAAGGTATCGACAACCGCGACCTGGCCATCGCCCTTAAGGGCGCATCTGGCGAGGTTAAAGAACTTATTTTTGCCAATATGTCCAAACGCCTTGTGGCTATGATAGAAGAAGAAATGGACTTTATGGGGCCTGTGCGTAAATCCGATGTGGAAGAGGCCCAGCAGAAGATTGTTGGCATAATCCGCAGACTGCAAGACACCGGCGAAATTGTTGTGGCGCGCGGCGGAGGAGATGATTTAATTGTCTAAAATTTACAAGGCATGGACTGTCAGCGTTGACCGCGACAATATCGTGCCCATAAATCCGCAGGAACAGCCGCCAGAGCCGGTTGTTGACCAAAGTATCGGCCAGTCGCAAGCCTTGGCTGATATTGAGGCCGCCTCTAATTCAATGAAAGAACGGGCGCATGCAAATGCCCGGGACATTGTGGATCAGGCCACCAGAGAGGCCGGCAACATTTTGACCAAGGCGCGTGAGGAGGCCGAAAAGCTAGTGGCAGACGCAAAGCTGTCTACAGAGCAGGATCGTGCCGCTGTGCTCTTAGAGGCCGAAAAACGCGGCTATCAAGAGGGTTTGGATAAAGGCAATGTAGAGGCCGACGCAATTGTTGACCAGGCCAATGACTATAAAAGCGAGACCGAAACCCAGCGTGAGGCCGCAATTACGCGGCTAGAGCCGGAGTTGGTCGAGTTGATTATCAGAATTGTGAAAAAGCTGATTTCTGATACCGCAAAGGTTAATCCCCAGGTGGTGTTGCACCTGATACGGCAAGGCCTGAAACAAACCAGTTTTACCGGAGACATCACATTGCGCGTGTCCAAAGAGGACTACGACAATGCGGTTTCACATAAAGAAGACCTGCTGAAATCTGTGGAAGGCGGCGCGAAGCTAAAAATCATGAAAGACGTCGCGCTTTCTGCGGGCGATTGCCTGATAGAAACACCCTTTGGCATAATTGATTCCAGCTTGGACATGCAATTTGAAGAAGTGAAGGACAGTCTGCGGCTGATACTGCATGACGAAGCCTTAGACGCGGGTGATGAATCTGTTTAATGTAGATTTGGATAAGTACGAGGCGGTTTTTGAGAAAGAGACCTATGTGCGCCGCATGGGGCGTGTGGTGCAGGTTATCGGGCTTACCATAGAATCTATGGGACCCGAGGTCAACATCGGCTCTACCTGCCTGATACGCGCCGCGAAGTACAAAACCCCCGTTATTGCCGAGGTTGTGGGTTTTAAGGACAACCATGTGTTGCTGATGCCCCTGGGAAATATTTCCGGCATTGGCCCCGGCAGTATTGTAGAGGCAATGGGAAGGCCGCTTTCTATCATGGTTTCGGATGCATTGCTTGGTCGGGTGCTAAATGGCCTTGGCCAGCCCATGGACGACAAACCGCCCGTGGAGGGCACGGAGTTTCCCATTACCAATGTGCCGCCCAACCCCCTTGCGCGAAATCGCATTAAACAGCCTCTTTCGGTTGGCGTGAAGGCCATTGATGGCCTGCTGACCATTGGTAGAGGCCAGCGCGTGGGTATTTTTGCAGGTAGTGGCGTTGGAAAGTCCACCCTGCTTGGCATGATTGCCAGAAACACAACGGCAGATATCTCTGTGATTGGTCTGGTGGGCGAGCGCGGCCGTGAGGTTCGCGAATTTATTGAAAAGGACCTAGGGGAAGAAGGTTTGGCGCGAAGCGTGCTGGTGGTGGCAACAAGCGACCAGCCCGCGCTGGTAAGGCTTAAAGCCGCCGAGGTTGCCACATCTGTGGCAGAATATTTCCGAAGCCGCGGCAAAGATGTAATGCTACTGATGGATTCTTTGACGCGATATGCCATGGCCCAGCGCGAGGTAGGCCTGGCGGCTGGCGAGCCGCCTGTTACACGGGGCTATACCCCATCGGTATTTGCGGCCATGCCTAAGCTGCTGGAGCGCGCAGGTACATCCGACAAAGGCTCTATTACCGGGCTTTACACGGTTTTGGTGGATGGCGATGACCTGACAGAGCCGGTGACGGACACGGCGCGTGGCATATTGGACGGCCACATAGTGCTGTCCCGCAAGATTGCAAACCGCAACCACTATCCCTCCATCGACGTGCTGGCAAGCGTTTCGCGTGTTATGAGCGATATTGTAACCCCGGAGCACAAGGCGGCGGCCAATGAGGTTAAAAAAAGCATGGCCATCTATGCCGATGCGGAGGATTTGATAAATATTGGTGCATATGTGAAAGGCAGCTCTGCCGAGATTGATGACGCAATCAACAAACACCCGGGTATACGGGATTTCTTGGTGCAGGGCACCCATGAAAAATACAGCTTGGAAGATGCCGTGGGTATCATGGAAAACATATTAGGAGTTAACAGCCTTGGCCAAATTTAGATTTCGTTTACAATCAGTTTTAGGCATAAAAGAAAAGGTTGAGGACCTAAAAAAGAACGAATTTGGTAAGGCTGTGACCGCGCTGGCAGAAGCACAACGTGTAAAAGCCGAAATGGAGGCATCTCGCGATGGCTGTATAGACGATTTTCGCCGCGACATTGCACAGGGCATAGACCCCGACGCTTTCAAAAGATACAATCAGTTTCTGGAGCAAATAAAGCTGGCCATAAAGCGACAAGAATTTGTTGTAGAGCAATGCGAAATCTTCGTAGAACAAAAGCGCGAAGAACTTGTAGAGGCCATGCGAGACAGAAAAACGCTGGAAACCCTGCGTGATAATGATTTTGAAGAATTTTTAATAGAAGAAAAAAAGCAGGAACAAAAAGTTGTGGATGAAATTGTAAGTTACAAAGGAAGCAAATAGGCCAGGGATGGAGATGGTAGAATATGGCAAACCTTAGAGTGGCGACTGCGCCGGCAAGTGATATGAAAGCCCCAAGGAAAGGCAAAGTGGGCCTTATTATCTTGCTTTCGCTTATCGCGCTCATTTTGACTTTTATCGTGCTTACCGCCCTAAATGTCTTCGGCCTGCGCGACAATATACTATACCCGGCTTTGCGCAATGTGCCGCTGGTTGGCAATATGATTCCTTCGCCCGCCTATGGCGAGGCCGAGGGCTACGATCTGACTGCTGCCATGGCAGAGTTGGAGGCCGAAACACAAGACCTTGCCGCTCAAAATGCATCGCTGGAAGCACAATTGGAGAACCTAACTGGGGTGATAGAGCAATTAGAGCGCGAAAATGAAAGGCTGGCAGGGTATGCGGCGGCCCAAGAAGAACACATGGCGGCCCGCGAGGCTTTTTACAACGAAGTGCTGGCTGAAAATCCCGATGCATTTATAAATTTTTATGCAACCATGAACCCCGAGATAGCTCATGACCAGTTTATAAGCCTATCCAGGGCGCAATTTGAAGACGAAAGATGGCTCAATTATCTGGCATCGTGGAACAATATGAACCCCGCACAAGTTGCTGCCGTCGTTGAAAGTATGCGGACTACAGATATGAGCCTGATTACGGTTGTTATGGCAGAACTGCCGGTGGCGTTTCGTGGCAGCGTCCTAAATCTTATGGATGCAGAAGCTGCGGCGGCCATATTGCGGCATATGCAACCCCAACCCGGATCTTAACCTTACGGTTTTGATAAATACAATGATGCGAAAGGAGGTGAATGAATGGTAAATAACACCGTAAACACCAGCGGTTTCGAGGCTTTGACCAGGACGAACCGCAGCAGCAATCGCGAGAATCGTACTGAAGATAGGAGCTTTGACAGTTTCTTTTCCGGGCGCGACAATGTGGCGCGACAGCCGGAAAGGCAAAATGCCGCCAGGCCAGATGGCCAGCGCGATAACCGCAGTAGCCGCAGAGTTGACAATGTGGTGCAAACCGTGGTGGCCCATGAGCATGAGCAACCGGTGCAACCGGCCATGGATGGCGAAATGGAAGCAATGGTGGCCCATGAAGAGGCCGCGCTAAGCTACGAGGCGGTAGAGCAGGTGATGGAGAATCCTGAAATTGCGCTTGTATTGCTGGAGGACGAGGTGCTGGCAGAAATTGCCGCAATATTGGGCATAACAGTCCAAGCATTGACCGAAGTTCTAAATGCATTGGGCATGACCCCTGTAGACTTGCAGGAAGGCCATGCACAAGCGGAGCTTTTGCAGCTGCTGCACGGTCTGGATGACGAGGTAGCGCTGCTAAACCTACCGGCTGCTTTGCCAATAATGCAAGAAATTTCCAAGACCATGGAGAAATACGCACCTGTGTTGCTGGAATACCAAGCAGAGCTGCAAGCCCAGCCCCAATATGCGACGGTTGAAGAAGTAGTGCTGGCGGACATGGATATCTCCCCTGATTCTGAATTTGTACCAACCGCAAGAATGGTGCAGGATGCGCCGGAGGTAGAGTTGCCTGCTGAAATTGAAGTGACGGAAGCCGTGACTACGACTGCAACAGCAACGGCTGAAAGCACCGTAACCATAGCCAATAATGCCGAGCCTCTGCCAACTCTAGAACCCCTGGTAGCCTTTGCCCAAGCGACAGAACAGCCTGTGGAAAGCTTTGTGAGAGCCGCACCCGTGGCTGCACCTGTACCGCAAGCCCCTGTTAGCCCGCAAATGGTTATGGATCAAATTGTGCAACACATGCGCTATGAAGTGCGCGGCGACATAACGGAAGTCCGCATACAGCTAAAGCCGGAGCATCTTGGCGAAGTGGCATTGCGCGTGGCCATGCAAAATGGCATAGTGGTGGCGCAATTTATAGCAGAAAACCAACGTGTTAAGGAGATTATCGAATCCAATTTCAACCAGCTGCGCGACGCGCTGGAAGAGCAGGGCATCAATATCTCTGAAATCGAGGTTTCTGTGGCCCAGGGTGAAGCCGACCAGCAATTTGCTTTTGAAAGCAATGTTAGCGGCAACCGAATCCAACAGTTGATGGAAGATGGACTTGAGGAAGAAACCGAACAAGGACGTCTGGAAGAAAATATTGTAGATTACTTGGCGTAACCTACCGGAAAGGAGGAAACTATGGCAAGAGTAGATGCAAACGGAAATTTGATGCATGATGTGACACAACCAGTAGCATCCCACAGCGTGCGCGAATGGAACAACGATTTGGACAGAAACGCCTTTTTGAATCTGTTGATGACACAACTGCGATACCAAGACCCGCTAAATCCTATGGACGACCGCGAATTTATCGCACAGATGGCGCAATTTAGCTCTTTAGAGCAAATGCAAAATCTTAATGCCACATTTAATCGCACCCACGCATTTGGCATGATAGGCAGCCATGTTGTAGGTATTTCACGCGATGCTGCCGGAATAGCCCGCGAAATTTACGGCATTGTTGATACTGTACGTATGATAGCCGGCGAACCCTGGCTGGTTATGGGCGCGGGAACTACCAACGAACGTATGATGCGCGCCAGCGAAGTGCAGCTTGTGGAAGGCACCATGAACGAAGAGATGCTGCGCCGCATACTGCAAGGCATGGAAGACAGCGCGGTGTTTAATATGGTAAACCAGAATCTCGCATTGGTTGGACAATATGTGCAGGCTGTGATAACAGACGCCCAAGGCAACCCAACCCGCTTTATCGAAGGTGAGGTCGAATATGTTGACTTTTCTGGCAATCCGCCGCTTTTGATTATTGGCAACGAAGCCGTACATCTGGGACAGGTAATGTCTGTGGCCAGCGAAGCAATGATAATTGGCCGACAAATAGGCATTTTTGCTAATGACGTTACAACCCAAAGAACCATCAGAGAAATTCATATTTCTGGTGAGGGCAATGCGTATCTGGTGGTGGATAATGGCGCAGGTGGTCGCTCGAACCACAGAATTGACCGCATTAATTTCGTTACAGAGGCCTTGAGACTGCAAAGAAATAACATCATTGTGGACCATGGCACCAGAAGTGGACATGTGCGCAATGTAACTGTGCGCGAAGGCGCGGTTTGGTTTAATCTTTACAGCAATGGCGATTATGGCGATGCTATCAGATTCTCGGCATTTGCCGGTGCAAGTGAATAAAGAAGCGGAGAGGTGAGTGGTGAGTATGCAAATCAATAGAAATATGATTATACCACCAGTTAGCAACAGGGACGTTGCACAGGTAAATAACGCGCCAAGCACACAAGCAAAGGACAGCGCGAATTTTGCCCAATTTATGGACAATGCAATAAATGCGCGGCAGGTGCAGTTTTCTAAGCATGCGGCGGTGCGGTTGTCCGATAGGAATATAGAGCTAACAGGCAGCCAGCTGGCACGCATAGAGGAAGGCGTGGCGAGGGCTGGGAGCAAGGGCATACGCGACGGCCTTGTGCTGATTGACAATATCGCACTTGTGGTAAATGTTGCCAACAAAATGGTGGTGACGGCTCTAAACCAGCAAGACCAGGTATTTACGAATATTGATGGAGCTGTGATTGTATAACTGGACCTTTTGGAGGTTATGCGTCCCCGAATGACAGACGGGACGCGGCACAGCACATCATATCTGAAACAGGAGGGATATGATACTATGATGCGTTCTATGTTTTCTGGCGTTTCCGGTCTGCGGACACACCAGTCGAGAATGGATGTAATTGCAAACAACATCGCAAATGTTAATACAACAGGCTTTAAGGCATCGCGCATGACCTTTGCCGATACCTTTAGCCAAACCGTGCAGGGGGCTTCTGCCCCGCAAGCCCTGCTGGGCCGCGGCGGAACAAACCCGCAGCAAATAGGCCTGGGCGTTAATGTATCCAGCATACAGCGGATGATGAGCCAGGGCGGCGCAATGCGCACAGACGACCCTTTCCACATGATGATAGACGGCGACGGCTTTTTCATTGTGGGCGACAATGCCACCGGGCTGATGTTTACCCGCGCAGGCAATTTTATGCGCGATAGGGACTATAACATCGTTATGCCAAACGGCCTGCCACTGCATGGCTGGCCTGCAAATAGAAATGCCAATGGCTTTCTGGAAATTGGTGCAGATGGCCAAACCACCATACAGCCTGCGCCGCCACAAGGCATACGGATAACGGAGCAAATGCGCACCGTGCCTGCGCTTGCGACGGGCAATATCACATTTGATGGCAACATCGACCCAACGGCCAATGTGGTTAATACACAAATGAATTTCCATGATTCCCTGGGTAATGTGTTTACCGTGGATGTGCGGTTTACACCGTCTATGGTGCATAATGGTGCAGCAATTGTCCCTGAATATGCGCGCATAGTAGGCGCATGGGATATTGAATTCATCAGCCCAGCAAGGCGTCAAGATGGAACAACCCACGCTTTTAGTCCGGCTATTCCTGCGCAAAGGGCTTTCTTTGGTACGGATGGCACGTTGCATCATATTGAAGATATTGCTACCGGTACTTTGACAACAACAGCAGGTGCTATTGTGCTTCCTAACACAGGGCCGACCTATCATCTGGCAAACTGGGGAGCTTTTGCCGGCACTCCAACTACGACATTCAATTTTGATTTGACAGCACAAAGCATGGGCGTTACTTTCGGACAGCCACCTCCGAATATTACCATAGACTTCTCTGCGCTTACACAAATGGCGGGCCAGTCAACCCCGGTAGGGCATGATATGGACGGTATGAGAATGGGTACGCTGATTGGCCTTTCCGTAGGGCCGGACGGCATTATAACAGGCACATACAGCAATGGCCAAAGCTTCGCGCTATGGCAGATTGCGCTGGCAAGATTCCCTAATCCTGCGGGCCTAGAATCTGTGGGTAATAACCTATTTGCCGCAACCAGCAACAGCGGCGCGTTTGTGGGCAATGGCTTCCAGCCTGCCGCAATAGCGTCCACCATCCTAGGCGGCACGTTAGAGATGAGCAATGTGGATTTGGCGGCAGAATTTACAGAAATGATAACCACCCAGCGCGGTTTCCAGGCAAATTCCAGGGTTATAACGACCTCGGATGAGATACTGCAAGAGCTTGTTAATTTGCGTAGATAATAATTGACTTCCCACAGGGGATTGCGGGTCAAGCCCGCAATGACGGCATCACGAAGCGTCATCCCGGGCTTGACCCGGGATCTCCTGTGGGAAATAATAAAATTTGACATTTTCTGATATTTTGCTATAATGTTATGTAGGCTTTAGATTAGCTACGCCATGGAGGGATACTATGATTCAAATTACCAGATTAAACGACAAGGAAATTGTGGTTAATTGCGAGCTGATAGAGCTTGTGGAGGCCAATCCGGACACCACCATAACAACAACAACAGGCCGCAAGATTATTGTAAAAGAATCTGTGGAAGACATAATTGCGAAAACAAAGGCATACAAACGCGATATATATACTAATATGTAAGGGGGCTTTGAGCTGTGGACATTGGTTCGTTAATCGGCTTAATTGCCGGAATTATATTTGTAATCGTATCTATACTGATAAATGGTAACTGGGAAATGGCATCGGTTGCAGCTTTTGCTGACCCTGCCTCGGTTATGATAGTTATTGGCGGCACATTTGCGTCGGTATTTATTGGCCAGCCCCTTGGAAGGGTGCTAAAGGCATTGGCAGCTGCAAAATTCGCCTTTATGCCGCCTAGTTATGACCATGCAGACGCTATCACGCGTATAATAACACTATCCAACCTGGCGCGGCGCGAAGGTGTGCTTGCGCTGGAGGAGTCTGCCCAAAATATGGAAGATCCCTTCTTGCAAAAGGGCATAATGCTTATTGTGGATGGTGCAGACCCGGAGCTGGTGCGTAGCGTGCTAGAAACCGAGATGGCTTTTGTGGAAAACCGCCACAACGACATCAAAGCAGTTTGGGAGCATATTGCATCCGTTGGCCCTGCATGGGGCATGGTGGGTACAATGGTCGCGCTAGTTTTGATGATGGGCAGCCTGCAAGATATTGAGCTTCTGGCGCAAAACATGGCTTTGGCTATGATAACAACATTCTATGGCGCGCTGTTAGCCAATTTCTTGGCAGGGCCTATTGCCCGCAAACTGGGCGTTTATAATGCAGAAGAAATGCTTCTTAAAGAAGTGCTTATAGAGGGTATGCTGTCGATACAAAACGGCGAAAACCCCAGAATCATCGAAGAAAAGCTGAAAGCCTTCCTAGCACCTTCGCTAAGGTCTAGCGGAAACGAAGGGGGCAGCTAGATATGGCCAAAAAGCAGAAAAAAAAGGACGAGGGTGTAAAGTCTGATTGGATGACATCCTATGCCGATATGGTTACGGTTCTCTTCGCGCTCTTTGTTATGCTATACGCGTTATCCGAGGTGGATGAGGCCTTATGGCAGGAGTTCGCACTAGCGGCGGCCATTGGGTCGGGCTCAATAGAGCCCTTCGACTTTGCGGGCGATGGTGTTAATGAGCTGCTGGGCAATGGATTAATGGATTTGCCTGCATTTGATCTGGCTGTGTTTGAATTTACGCCGGGTCAGCAGGGCCAAGGCGAGGCCGGGCAACATCAAATGGAGATTGTAGCGGATATTTTGCAGACATATTTTGGGGAAGCAGGACTGGGCGATGCCATCGAAATTGATTTTGACGGCGAAGGCCAGCTGCTGATATCCACCCATGGCGACATGTATTTTGACAGCGGCCAGGCGTGGATAAGGCCGGAAACATTCGAGATTTTGGATGTTATAGCATCAGCCATCAACAATTTGGAGGGTGTAAGGGTTTCTGTGGAGGGTCATACGGACAATGTGCCTATAGGCACAGCTAGATTCCCGGATAATCTGGAGCTTTCTGTGGCCAGGGCTGCAAGTATCTCGCGGTATTTTATAGACCATATGGGTGTAGACCCCACAATTATCCGTGCCACAGGTTTTGGCGAGCATCATCCTGTGGATGACAATGCAACGATAGAGGGTCGTCAGGCCAATCGCCGTGTGGAGATACGCATTTACGAAGTTAACAATAATTAGTATATATAGCCCGGACAGGGAAGGAGTGTAATAATCATGGATAAGAACAAGGGCATGATGATAATAATTATAGCAATGCTGGGGCTTATAATTGTGGCCATTGTGGTTGGCGCGATTTTCCTGCTTGGCGCTATGAACAATAACGACCAAGTGCAGGCCGGAGGGCCTGTTACGGTGCATGTTCAGGAGATTACAGAACAAGATATTATTGCTTTTACATTATCTAACGACATAACGACAAACCTGCTGAGCCAGGATGGTTCGCGCCATGTGGTGCGTGTAACTGTGGGCATTGGCATAAACAATACCGACGAGGCCGAGGCCGAGGAATTTATTGACATGCTGATGGAACGCGAAATAGCCATATTGGATCTTGTGACCAATATTTTGCGCAGAACCACGCGCGCGCAGCTAGAAGCTGTGGGTGGCAGCGAGGTGGTGGCAGAGGAAATTCTTGTCGCGCTGCAAGACAATTTTGGAAGCCAGCTGATTGTGCGGGTGTATCTGGGCAATCTTATCACGACTTAATTATGAGGGAAATACCAATCAAGGAGGTGTAGCGCAATGGGTGATGTTTTAAGTCAATCTGAAATAGATGAGCTGCTGAAATCGATGTCTGAAGGCAGCTATGAAGAAGTTGTTGACGAAAGCAGTAGTGGCAAAAGAGGTGTTGTGCCATATGATTTCGCGCGTCCGCAAAAAATTAACAAGGAACAATTGCGCACCCTGGAAATTATGTATGACTCGTATTGCCGCAGCCTTACGTCATTTTTGTCGGGTTATTTGCGCACACCGGTGTCTGTGGAGGTTATTTCTGCGGAGCAGGTAACGTATAATGAATTTTCAAATGCTCTAGCAAACCCTTGTATACTCTCCGTAGTGGAACTTTCGCCCCTTAAAGGCTCTATTGTACTGGAACTTTCCGCAAATATTGGCTATGCTATAATAGACAGAATTTTGGGTGGGCCGGGTACCGGAATTAAGCGCATGCGCGACTTTTCTGAGATCGAGCAAATCTTGCTGGAGCGCGTTGTGCATCATACCCTGGGGCCGTTGCCCGAAGCTTGGGCTAATGTAGAGGAGCTAAGGACGCGTCTGGAGCGCATAGAGACCAATTCGCAATTTGCACAAATAGTCTCGCCGTCTGACACTACCGCGCTTATTACAATGGCAATGCGCGTTGGTGCGGTGGAAGGCCTGATGAACTTCTGCATACCTATTGCTGTGATAGAACCAATTTTGGATAGGTTGTATACCAGATATTGGTATGCAAGTGCCACCGAAGATATAGAATCTGATTATGCCGAAGATTTGGAAAACAAAATCGAAACGGCGAATATAGATGTGGCGGCTGTTATAGGCCGCACGCGCATAATGGTATCTGACTTTGTAAATCTGGCTGTGGGCGACATTATCCCATTGGATTCCTACATTGATGCCGACCTAGAGGTCTTTGTTGGGCCGCTGCGCAAATTTTTGGCAAAGCCCGGCATAAGCCGCGGTAGAAACGCAATACAGATTACAGAAACCATAATAAGGGAGGAATAAACCATGGCTGATATGCTGTCTCAAGAAGAGATTAACGCCTTGCTTGGCGGCGATGACGCGGATTTTGACAATGGCAATGGCGATGTTGACATGGATAGCATGATAACCTCCGAGCAGAAGGATGTGTTGGGAGAAGTTGGAAATATCTCCATGGGCACTTCTGCAACAACGCTCTTTGCCTTGCTGGGTCAGAAAGTATCCATAACAACACCAAAAGTTAGCGTCACAAAATGGGCGAATGTACAAAGCAAGTACGAAAAACCATGCGTTGGCATTAGAGTAAACTACACCATGGGTATAGAGGGCACAAATGTGCTTTTGCTAAAGCACAGCGATGTGAAGGTGATAACAAGCCTGATGATTGGCCAAGGTGGCGTGGTGGCCGATGACGATGAGGAGATAACAGAGCTGGATCTTTCTGCTATATCCGAGGCAATGAACCAAATGATAGGTTCTTCGTCCACATCGTTGTCGTCTCTGATAAAAGAAAAAATTGATATCGACACACCCGTTGCCTTCGTGATAGATTTTGCCTCCCATGAAAAGCTCGATAGTATGCCTTTTACCGGCGAATATGCGGTGTGTGTACAATTTAGGATGCAAATAGGAGACCTGATTGATTCTGACATAATGCAGCTTCTGCCAATGGAATTTGCGCAGGATCTAACAGAAAAGGTAAAATCATTTATATCAATGGAGCCCGCGGAGCAGCCGGAGCGGTCAGCACCGGCGGCAGCACCAGCTCCTGGAAAGGTGGAGGAGAATATGGCTACAGGAGGAGGCACTATGGCCCAACCAAATATGCAACCCCAGGGCGGCGCCCCTATGCAATATGCGCCTCCACAGGGCTATGCACAGCCCGTACAACAAGTGGCCGCTAGTGCCGCACAATTCCAGCAGTTTGATATTTCAGACATCATGCAGCAAAAAGAAAATATCGAGATAATCATGGATGTGCCGCTAGAAGTGACTGTGGAGCTAGGACGCACCGCCAAGAAAATCAGAGAAATTTTAGAATTTTCGCCGGGCTCTATTATAGAGCTAAACAAACTCGCCGGCGAACCCATAGACATCTTGGTAAACGGCAAATTTGTGGCCAATGGCGAGGTTGTTGTTATCGACGAAAACTTCGGCATACGGGTTACGAACATAATTAATGCCGAATATCGCATATAGAAATTTTGTTATTGACATAAAATAGAAGAAAACGCAGATATTAAAAGGAGCGAGGAGAATGGCAGATAAAACTATATTGCTGGTAGACGATGCGGCCATAATGCGCATGATGCTGAAGGACATATTGACAAAAAATGGCTATGATGTTGTGGGCGAAGCGGAAAATGGCACAAAAGCCGTGGAAAAATACAAAGAGCTAAAGCCCGGCCTTGTTATTATGGACATTACCATGCCTGAAATGAATGGGATAGAAGCCACAAAGAGCATCAAGGAGTTTGATGCAAATGCTTTGGTTGTAATGTGTTCTGCTATGGGGCAGCAGTCTATGGTTATAGAATCCATACAGGCAGGCGCGCGTGACTTTATTGTAAAGCCTTTCCAACATGATAGGGTAATAGAGGCTGTGCAAAAGGTTATTGGCTAACAGATAAGGGGCTTTAATGTATTTTTTTGAATTTGCAAATGAGACATTTAATGCAATATTGGCCGCTATGACCCAGGGTGTGATGCTAACAACGACCGCACCCGGTTTGCTTGCGCAAATTTGGAACTTCTTCGTCTTGATTGTTGTATTTGCCATTATCATTGCGTTGGCATATTTTTCTATACGCCTAATGGGGCGCGCAAAAAACACCCGTGGTTTTGGTGGGAATATTAAAGTAATAGAAGCCGCCGGGCTGGGTTTTCAAAATACCGTGCAACTTATTAAAGCAGGGGACAAATACTTTCTTATAGGGGTAAGCCGCACCGGCATTACCCTTATTGGAGAAGTGGACGAAGCAGGTCTTAATTTGGGAAAGCAGGACGCACCGCAAGTGCCTTTTGAAAGTGTGCTTTCTAGGTTTTCTAAAAAAGAAAAGGCGCAAGAAACGGAAGAAGAGGAAAATTGATGGTGCATGCACAAAACAAAGGACTTTGGAAAATACTGGCTGCGTTTGTTTTGGTGTTGGCCTTTGTCGTGGCCCCTTGGATGCAACAGACAGTCTATGCCGTTAATTTTCCAGAAATAGGCATTATTTTGGGCGAAGATGTGGATATGGATGCTTTTGGTAATTCTGTTACGCTTCAAATCCTTTTCCTCACAGTACTTATCGCCCTTGTGCCATCCTTGCTGGTTGTTATGACCAGCTTCACCCGCCTTATCATTGTGCTTACGTTTTTGCGCCAAGGTATGGGTACGCAGCAAATGCCGCCAAATACGGTGCTTATCGGTCTCGCGCTGATACTTACGCTGTTTATAATGAACCCCTATATCGACGATATCAATCAAAATGCTTTTGGGCCTTTTGCGGCGGGCGAAATTTCCCAGGAAGAGGCTATAGACATTTCCATGGGCTCTTTGCGTACATTTATGGTGCGCCAGGGCGAGGGCACTTTTATGGGCAGCACACTAGAAAATGCCGTGTTTTTCTCGCAAATTACCGGCGAAGAAATTGATGTAGCCGATATCGAAACCATCCCAAACCATATTTTAATACCCTCATTTATCCTGCATGAGCTAACAACAGGCTTTGCCATTGGTGTTATGCTGTTCATTCCATTTATTGTAATAGACATGGTTGTGGCCAGTACGCTAATGGCTATGGGTATGATGATGTTGCCTCCTGCCATGATATCACTGCCTTTTAAAGTGCTGCTGTTTGTTGTGGTAGACGGCTGGCGTCTGGTGCTACATTCTGTTTTGGGTACCTTTAATTAGAACGTCTGATAAAATCCAAGAAGGGAGTCGCTAATGAGCCAAGAAGCAGTTCTAACCATTATGCAACGTGCCATATGGACTGTTATTTTCACAGCAGCTCCGCCTCTTCTGTTTGGCCTTACTGTGGGCGTGCTTGTTAGCCTTTTTCAGACAATAACATCCATACAGGAGGCCACGCTTGCCTTTGTTCCAAAAATTTTGGCGGTTTTTCTCGCGTTAATAGTTTTTGGCGGCTGGATGATAAATAATCTGCGAACCTTTGTGGAGGAGCTTTATACCTCCATACCACTGTATTTGTTGCAGTAGCGGGGTGATGATAAAATGGACTTTGCTGCCTCGCAAATACTTATTGATTTATTTTCCGATGTAGATGTTTTCGTCATTGTTTTTGTACGGGTCATGGGTTTCTTCTTTGTTGTGCCTATATTATCCGGCGAAAATATCCCATTTATGGCCAGAGTCGGTCTTTCTCTTAGCATGGCCGTTTTGGCCTATACAGCTAATTTTGTAGAGCTGCCACCATATGAGTTTACACTAATTGGCTTTAGCTTTCTGATTATACACGAATTTCTAATTGGCCTTATAATCGGCTTTACCGTATCAATGTTTTTCGCCATGTTCCTTTTTCTGGGCCAATTGGTGGATTTTCAAATGGGCTTTGCCATGGTATCTGTGGTGGACCCTCAAACACAGCAGCAAACGCCCATTACAGGCAGCTTTTATAATCTGCTTGTCAGCGTTTTCTTTGTAGGTTCCGGCGCGCTGCATGCCGTAATAGAAGCTTTTTTCTCCAGTTTCGATTTGTTGGCTGTTGGCCAGGCGCATATTATAGGCAATCCGGTTTTAACATTTTTTGTCTTCGAAATTGTTATCAGCTTTTTTGCTCTGGCATTGCGCATTGCATTGCCGGTTATAGGTTCTGTAATTACAGTAGACATCACCCTGGGGATTCTAGTTAAAGCCGTGCCTCAGATGAATGTGTTTGTTGTGGGTCTGCCTATCAAGGTTATGGTCGGCCTTATTGTTATCTATTTTACCATGCCGCTAATGCAAGCGGCCTTTGGTTTTATGATGCAAGATGTAATAACCACAATCTGGAATATTATTGGGGGTATGATGCCGTGATTATATTAAAACAATATACGCACAATCAACCTATCCCCATGTCCTTAACCTTCTTCAACAACCAAGGGCCGGGTGAAAAAACAGAAAAAGCTACGCCAAAAAAGCGCGAAAAAGCGCGTGAGGAGGGCCAGGTTGCGCAGTCTCAAGAAATTGGTACAGCGTTTTTGTTGATAACGGCCTTTATAACCCTTCGCGCCTTCGCGCCCATGATGCTCAATCGTATTACCAATATTTTGCATCACAATTTCACATCTATGGATCTCTCTAACAACTTTGCAAATGCACAGTTTGGGGCGTGGTATATTGCGCAAACCTTTGGCCAAGTTATTCTGGTAATATTGCCCTTAGCCTTGATTATGCTGACTGTTGTACTATTTGTAAATCTTCTTCAGGTGGGCTGGAAACCAACCGCAAAGACCCTAAAACCCAAATTCTCCAAACTAAGCCCAAAGCAAGGTATAAAAAAAATCGTGTCTATGAGAGTGCTGATGGAGTTGTTTAAAACCCTACTGAAATTTGCTGTTATACTAACGGCTGTTTTCTTTGTGGTGGCAAGCAGGGTAGATATGCTGCAAATGCTGCTGTATATGGACCTGCTATCCGCCGTTAGCGTTGTGGCAGATACCTTCCTTACGGTGGGGCTAACAGTAGGGATACTATATCTTTTTGTGGCCGCCGCCGACTATACCTATATGTTTCGCAAGCACGAAAAAGACCTGCGCATGTCCAAACAAGAGGTAAAGGACGAGCACAAACAAATGGACGGCGACCCGATGATAAAATCGAAAATAAGGCAAAAAATGCGCGAGGTATCCATGCGGCGCATGATGCAAGAAGTGCCCCATGCCGATGTTGTTATTACAAACCCGACCCACTTTGCCTGCGCTCTAAAATACGATCGCGATCGCGGCGGCGCGCCAATTTTGGTGGCCAAAGGTGCAGACCTAATGGCACAGCGCATTAAAGATGTGGCGCGAGAGAATTTTATAGTGCTGGTAGAGGACAAGCCCCTTGCGCGCACGCTTTACAGCGCGGTGAATGTGGGCGACGAAGTGCCGCCGGAGCTGTGGCAGGCCGTGGCAGAAGTGCTGGCCTATGTGTATCGCCTAAAAAATCCACAGCCCGCAGCGTAAGATCCTACAAAAGACATACCAATGACATATCGCTGTAACGCATTTTTGTTGACTTGCGCACAAAGATGTTGTATAATGGAAAGGTATATCCAAATTAGGAGAAATTTTACAGGAAGAAACAGGAGAAATTTATGCGATTTGCGAAAGAATCCATCGTCGGTATTGCAATAGTTCTTGTTGTGTTGGTGCTTATTGTGCCTGTACCGGCGGGTGTTATGGATTTTTTGATTATGCTTAATATTGGCTTCGCACTTATGATACTGCTTAATGCACTGTATGCGAAAGAAGCCATGGAGATGTCGTCGTTTCCGCAATTATTGCTGCTTGCGACGGTTTATTCGTTGGTTCTAAATGTCTCGGCCCTACGCCTTATTTTGGGGCAGGGCTTTGCAGGCAATGTTATTGATGTCTTTGGCGAATTTGTTATTCGGGGCAATGTGGTTCTTGGTATCATCACCTTCGCAGTTATCGTAATCGTGAACTTCCTTGTTATCACCAAGGGTTCGGAGCGCGTGGCGGAGGTTTCTGCCCGCTTTACGCTGGATGCTATGCCGGGCAAGCAAATGGCTGTGGATGCCGACCTTAACGCAGGCGCAATTACCGACGAAGAGGCCATGGCACGCCGCAAAAAAATCACGGACGAATCCAGCTTCCATGGCGCGATGGACGGTGCTGCGAAGTTTGTTAAAAACAACGCGATAGCCGCTATTTTGATAACCCTGATAAATCTAATAGGCGGCACGGTTATGGGTATGACGGGCATGGCCACAGGCGAAACAATGGCGCTGGGTGATGCTTTTCAGGTGTTTTCCCTAATGTCTATTGGTGATGGTCTGGTCGGTCAAATACCTGCGCTGCTAATTTCTGTAGCAACGGGCATTTTGGTTACAAAAACCCCGGCTGAAGACGGCATTACAGAGCAGCTGGGCAGGCAGCTTTTCAATCAAGCCACGGCGGTGTATATTGCCGGTGGTGCGATGTTATTTTTGGGAATTTTTGGGCAGTTGGCACCGATGATGTTTGTGCCTTTCGGCCTTTTTGTCATATTTATGGGAACCCGGGTGGCCGGCCGCAAAAAAATTGCGGATATAGAGCAAGAAATTACGGCGGAGGATACCGAAATGGAAGACATACGCCGCCCGGAAAATGTGGTGTCGCTGCTAAATGTAGACCCCATCATCCTGTACATCGGCTATGGTTTAATACCCCTTGTGGAATCTTCCCAGGGCGGCGACCTGATGGACCGGGTTGTGATGATACGCCGCCAGGTTGCACTAGAGCTGGGCGCGGTGGTCCCTTTCATTCGTATGCGTGATGATATCCGTCTTTCGCCAAGCGAATACAAAATCCATATAAAAGGCGTGGAAGTGGCCGGCGGCGACATTATGTTCGACCACTATATGGCTATGAATCCGGGCTTTATCGAGGAAGAGATTGACGGCATAGAGACCGTAGAACCGTATCTTGGTCTGCCTGCCTTGTGGATTAACGAATCCCAGCGGGAACGCGCCGAGGCTCTGGGCTATACCGTGGTTGACCCGCCTGCGATAATTGCGACCCATCTTACAGAGGTTATCAAAAATCACCTACACGAGCTGGTCAGCCGCCAGGATGTGCAAAACCTTGTCAACAATGTGCGCGAGGCCAATAGTGTGTTGATAGAAGAGCTTGTGCCAAAGCTAATGGGCATTGGCGACATACAAAAGGTGCTATGCAACCTGCTTCGCGAGGGCATATCTATCCGGGATTTGGTCACGATTTTGGAAACATTGGCAGATTACGCACAAATTACGCGGGATAGCGATATGCTGACGGAATATGCGCGACAGGGCTTAAAACGCTCTATTTCCAAAAAATATTTCGATGCAGACATAAACACCGTTATAACGCTAGACCCGGGACTGGAGCAGCAGATTATGCAGAGCGTGCAGCAAACCGAGCAGGGCAGCTATCTTGCGCTAGACCCGGGCACAACCCAGCAAGTCTTTGACAAACTGTCCGTAGAGGTTAAAAAGCTAACAAGCATGGGCCGCCAGCCCATTATATTGACATCGCCCATAGTGCGTGCCTATTTTAAACGGCTTGTAGAGCCCATCGCGCCGGATTTGGTGGTGCTGTCTTATAACGAATTGGAAGCAAATGCAGAGATACAATCCGTAGGAATGGTGAGTATAGCCTAGGGGGAATGAAACCGTGAAAATCAAGAAATTTACAGCCGCAACAGAGCAGGCAGCCATAGAGCTAGTAAAAGAAGAGCTTGGGCTGGACGCGCTGGTTATCAATATCAAGAGGATTCAGCCTGGCGGGCTTTTTAAGTTTTTTAAAAAGCCCAGCGTGGAGGTTATGGCGGCATATGACGACAAAACCGTGACCACGCAGGCCGCCACCTCCATAGAAGCAGAATCCTTTGCGCAGGCCGTTGCAGATATTGATGCAAAAAAAGCAAATGAAAATGCCGCGGCCATAGTGCAAGAACCCGGCCTGGTGCAAAAATTTGAATCCACAAAAAAAGATGTACAAATAGCGGCACAAGAAGAGAAAATTCAGATGCTGCAAGACATGCTGCTGGCCACCAGCGATATGCTAAGCAAAGCACAGAGCAACCTATCCGTCGGCCGCCACGAAAGCGCGGAAAACCGCATCTACCAAAACAATCTACTGCAAATTTTCTATAACACGCTGGTGGAAAACCAGGTTAACGAGGACTTTGCCCGGGAGATTCTGGACGAATTGGACAAAAAAGAACTTGTGGAAAAATTAGATATTAACTTTGTTGTTAAAATAGTATATAATAGTATAGTGAATATAATTGGTGCGCCATCTGCCCTCGAGCCGACCCGTGCCAAGGGCAACCCACAGATTTTTGCCTTTGTAGGGCCAACCGGCGTGGGCAAAACCACCACCATAGCCAAATTAACAGCCGATCTTAGCCTTAACCGCAATATGGATGTGGGGCTTATAACGGCGGATACTTACAGAATTGCGGCCATAGAGCAGCTAAAAACATACGGGGACATCTTGGGCATAGATGTGGCGGTGGCCTATAAGCCCGAGGAGCTTGTGGAGCACATAAAAGCGAAGAAAGACCATTGCGATATTATCCTGATAGACACAGCAGGGCGGTCGCATAAAGACGGAGATAACATGATGGAGCTTTCGCAGTTTATCAATGCCTCCGATGCCATAGAAAAGTTTCTTGTGCTATCTTTAACCACGAAATTTGACGATATGCTGGATATTGTGGAGACATATACCAAAATCTGCGATTTTAGGATAATTTTTACGAAGCTAGACGAAACCAACAAAATGGGAAATATTGCAAATATCTCCCACAAAACAGGCAAAAAGCTAAGCTATATAACATTTGGGCAAAATGTTCCTGATGATATTAAGACCATCGCCCCAAACGAGGTTGCAATGCGCCTTTTGGGCCTAGGAGACGAGGATGGACCAGGCAAATAATTTAAGAAATCTCTTGAATTTTCGAAAAAAGAATAGCCAAAAGCCCGCCAGGGTTATTACTGTTACATCGGGCAAGGGCGGCGTTGGCAAAACAAATTTTACCGTAAATCTTGCTTTGTATTTGCAAAAGCAGGATGTTAGCGTTGTTATTGTTGATGCTGATTTCGGCTTGGCCAATATCGAAATCTTGCTTGGTGCTACACCCAAACACAGCATGCATGATGTTATCAACCAAAATTTGGATATCATTGAAGCCATAACGGAGGCAGATAGCGGCCTGCGCTTTATTTCCGGCGGCAGTGGCCTTTCGGGCCTTACAAATGTAAGCGGCGAACAGCTGGAGTTTGTGCTGGAGAATCTTTCTGCGTTGGATGCTATTGCCGATGTTGTGCTGATTGATACAGGTGCCGGCATTGCTGATAGCGTACTTAAATTCGTCACCGCCGCAAATGAGACAATTATCATCTGCGCGCCGGAGCCTACCAGCATCACAGATTCGTATTCGTTGGTGAAAGCCGTGAAGGAACAAGGCGGACATATTCCTAATTTCAAAATTGTTATAAACAGGGTTGAGGATAAGGACGAAGGGGCCAAGATATTCAGAAATTTGCAGCGTGTTGCGGCAAAATTCTTGACCATAGACCTAGAGTTTATTGGTGTTTTGCCGCTGGATAACAATCTGGTAAAGGCTGTGAAAAGCCAAACGCCATGCATTATTTCCTATCCACATTCGGTATTTTCTCGCGAAATTGAAAAAATTGGCAATAAGATTTTGGATATATCCGGCGAAGGCGAACCTACGGGTATGAAAGGTTTCGTACGACGGCTGGCAAACATATTTTCTGGGTAGACTAAGCTTGATAAGGGGGTGTATAATATGACTGCTTCAAACACTCGTATTGTTGGTGGCCAAGCTGTTTGGATAGCCGAGCCCACTGCCTTTGATATGGTGCAGGTGGGCGATAGGGTCGAAATAAGCGAAATAGGCAAAAGTGAGGACATCTCATACAAAAGCAAGGTTGTGGATATGCCAAAAATTGGGGGCAGGGCATTATCCATATTTGCTCCTTCTGCCGGTGAAAGTGTTGCGCCTTTCAAAATGCAGGTTGGTGAGCAATACACCCTTGTGGCGCATACAAGAGACTATCTTGTTAAATTTACGTGCAGTTTTGAAGGCTATATTAAAGAGCAAGCAAATTACTTTGTTGTAATAAAGATACTGGATGAGGGGATTAAATTGCAAAGACGCGAATTTTTCCGTTTTACATGCATGTTGGCCATGAAGTTTTCTGTGATGTATACCGGAGATAACGAGGCCGCCAAACTGCTGTCAAACAGCGGATATTCTACCATGCACAATGGCGTTATAAGGGATATTGGCGGCGGTGGCATTAGGTTTATTACAAACGAGGACCTAGAGGCCGAAGGTTTAATTCAATGTACAATAATGCTGGGGCATACGGCAATGCTCATCAAGGGCAAGATTTTGGACAAACAATATATGCCAAAATCCAACATGAAATTCCAATACAGGGCTCTATTTTTGGATGTATCTCAAGCTACCCAGGACGAAATTGTAAACTTTATTTTTGCAGAGCAGCGCAAGCAAAAGAAATTTAGACAGGCACCACCGATGAAATAAAGATTAGACATGCCCGCTAACCTGTTTCACACAATTTTCCTTTCACTTTTTCTTCTCATATGTTTTTCAGGAAAACCGCCTGAAAAACATCTGCCAGAAAAAATTTTCCGCAAAGAACGCGGAAAATTACGTTCGGAAAAATTGGTTCAACAAGGGTTATCAGGCAAGTCCATAGACAAACAGAAAAGGGGTGTCGTGTTATGCTAGGTGACATGAAGTCTTTTAACCAACTTCATATCGACATTTTAAAAGAAATTGGCAATATTGGCGTGGGCAATGCTATTGGCTCGCTATCCGCGCTGCTAAACGCCCAAATGAAAATGACCGTGCCGGAGGTTAAATTCCTGGAATTTAAAGAGGTAGGCACTATTTTGGGCGGCGACGAAGTGCCAGTTTTTGGCATTTTGGTGCAAATTTCCGGCGATATCAACGGCATGGTGATGTTTTTGGTAAAACCAGAAAGTGCCAGAACCCTAATAAATGGCCTAATGGGCGGCAGCTCTGATGATTTGCATAATTTTAGCGAGATGGAGCAATCTGCCCTGCAAGAAATTGGAAACATACTATGCTCTTCGTATCTGGGCGCACTTTCCGGTTTTATTAACAAAAAGGTCACGCCCAGCCCGCCTGTGCTGGCCTTCGACATGGCCACATCCATTCTTTCTGTGCCTGCAATAGAATTTGGCAAAATGGCAGATGGCGTGCTGTTTATTGATACCGTCATCGAAACACCGTCCTATTCTTCGGTTTCCGGCTTTTTCTTGCTAGTGCCGGACATGGATTCGTTTAATGTAATTCTAACGTCACTAGGGGTTATGTGATATGGTAAATAGACAAAATATGGTAATGGTTGGCATGGCCGACATGAATTTGGTAAAAGACCCCGGTGCATTGACAACTCTGGGACTGGGGAGCTGCGTGGGCATTGCTCTATACGACCCCGGCACAAAAATTGCAGCCCTGGCGCATTGCATGCTGCCAGAGGCAGCACAAATTCAAAATAACACCAATGCTGCAAAATTTGTAGATACTGCCGTTGTGCAGTTGGTAAAAGATATGGAACGTATGGGTGCGCTGCGACGGCGCATTGTAGCTAAGCTTGCGGGTGGCGCACAGATGTTCGCCTTTAACAGCACCAACGAAAACATGCGCATTGGCGACCGGAATGTGGATGCCGCTACGAAGGTGCTAAAGCAAATGGGCATACCCATTTTGGCCAGCGATGTACACGAAAACTATGGACGTACTGTGGAGCTTTTCACGGCAGATGGTTCGCTTGTGATAAAGACCATAGGCAGGGGCGTTAAGACTATTTAGAACAACATGGAGTGAATTAATATGCTGCTAGACAAATTCGAGATATTTCTACCTCTTTTTGCGGGACTGATACTTTTGATTATGGGTATCTTGATGAACCTTACGTTTCCGGCAATTTTGCTGCGCTTGCTGATAGTTTTGGTGGTTTTTTACATTATTGGCGCAATAGTAAAGGCATATCTGCGCAGCAGGATTTTTCCGCCTGCGGCGGTAGATGTGCAAGAAACTTACGAATCCGGCCCTGATAGCGATGAAACCGTTGCGACCGCAGCAACCGAAGGCTATAGTTTTGATGATGGCATAGAAGGCAGCATGGGGTACGAAGCCGATGACATAGCCGACATAGCCCAGGACACCGCCGAAAATCAGCCTCCTATTTTTTAGGGCGGGCCTAATTACATATCACAGGATGTGATTCAACTTTACGAGGACGTGTTTAATTGTGATTAGCAAGCTAAAATTTGAAAAAATCGACAAGACAGTTGACATAGAAAAAATTTGGGATTCCTATGGTAAAGACAAAAACAACGCCGCCAAGGAACAGCTTATTTTGCATTATGCACCCATGATTAAATATGTGGTGGGCAGAATGAGCATATATGTGGGCAATGCCGTGGATTTTGATGACCTAGTGTCTTATGGCATTTTTGGCCTGATTGATGCCATCGATAAGTTTGACTACCACAAGGGTGCGAAGTTTGAGACCTATGCCGGGCTACGTATACGCGGCGCGGTTTTGGATGGCCTGCGTAGCTTGGACTGGGTGCCGCGCACCTTGCGGCAAAAAAGTAGGCAGCTGGACGAGGCATATTCGCTGCTGGAGGCAGAATTGGGGCGCGAGCCCACAAATGTTGAGCTGGCCGAGAAATTGGGTGTGCCGACCGATGAAATTGACGAGGAAATAAAAAAGTCGTCGCTGATGGCCTTGATATCCCTTGACGACTATTTGGAAGGCAACCACGAAACAGGCGCGGCACAGCCTACAGACAGCCCCGCCGAAACACCGGAAAATTTATTTGAACACAAAGAGCTAAAAGAAATGTTAATAGATGCCTTGCAAAAATTAACAGAAAAGGAAAGACTTGTTACCACTCTATACTATTTTGAAGAAATGACGCTGAAAGAAATAAGCAAAATAATGGAGGTTTCCGAATCTCGCGTGTCGCAAATTCATTCTAAGGCTATGCTAAAGTTGCGCGCACGGCTAGGAAGATTTAAATCGGTATTGTTTTCGTAGGCATTTTATGGTATAATATGTCTAAACATGGGAGGTTTCCGTCAGGGATGACAGAAATGAGGTGACAGGATGGCAAAAGAAAACCTGAAATTCGACATCAGAGAAGACGGCATTTATGCCGTTATTGATAATTCTACTGCTGACAGCGACGACGCCAAAGTCTCCCGAAAGGACTTGTTAGAAAAAATCGAAGAGTACAAGATTAGTCAGGTGGATTTTGAAGCCATAAACGAGATTTTTAAGTCCGAAGAACCCATCATAGAAGCAAAATTTTCCTCCTTAACAAATATAGCTGTGAAGGACGAGTCCGTAACTGTAGAGGCCTCTAAAGACAAAATGGAGGGAACAATTTCCTTTTTCATTCCGGAATTTGGCGGCGCATATCTTGCCGTTGACCAGATTGTGGCAGAGCTAACTAAATTTGGCATAAACTTTGGCATTAATCAAGAAGAAATTGGCAAAATTGTAGCTAAAGGCGCGGATAAGAATTTCGGGCAACGTTATGCGGTGGCACATGGCAAGATGCCCATACATGGCGATGATGGTGAGTTAATCTACAATTTTGACATTACGGGCGAGGCTAATCATCCTAAGATTTTGGCCGATGGCACCGTGGATTACAAACAAATAGACTATTTTACACCCATAAGCGCGGGGGAGGTGCTGGCGTATCGCACTAACCCTACCGAAGGCGAGGCCGGTTGCGATATTTTTAACAAACCTGTGCCACAAAAGCCCGGAAAGCTTGCGCCAAAGCTATCTAGGGGCAAAAATGTCATTCTTAGTGACGATGAAATGCAACTTACGGCACAAACATCCGGCCAGTTGGTTGTCAGCGGCAAAACCCTATCTATATCGCCTGTGCTGGATATCAAGGGCGATGTGGGCTACGAGACCGGTAATATCAACTTTGAAGGCTCTGTAAACATAGGCGGGTCGGTTATTTCTGGTTTTTCTGTGGAAGCACAGGGCAACATAGAGGTAAAGGGCGTTGTAGAAGCGGCCGCATTGAAGGCTCAGGGGGGAATCAACCTTTATGGCGGTATACAGGGGCGTTTTAAAGGACGCATAGAATCCGGTGGCAATGTTTTTACCAAATTTGCGCAAAACGCTAGAATTATCGCAGATGGCAATGTGGTGTCCAATGCGTTGCTGCATTGCAATATCACCAGCAATGGCTCTGTAGTTCTAGAAGGCGACAATTGCTTTATTGCCGGCGGCACGGTGTTTGCGGCTGACGAGATTAGAGCAAAGACCATTGGAAGCTATATGGGTGTGCGCACCGAGATAAAGGTGGGCGGAAATTCCGAGATAGCCGGGCGATACGAGCAAGTGAAAAAAGAATACGAAGATCTAAAGCTGAAATACAAAAAGCTGAATCAGGACTACGAAAAAATCGTGCAATCAGGCGATGTGACTAAGCTAGACATGAAGCACAAAAGCCTGCTGTTGCAGCTAATAAACCACAGAAATTCCGTAAAGGAGCAGGCGCTAAAGATGGAGGGCGAACTATCCGAAATTGTGGGTACTTTGCGCAAGGCAAAGGGGCGCATAGTTGCGGAAAAGGTGATACATCACGGGGTTGTGGTGTCCATATCCAATGCCACCTTGCATCTGTATGACGACATAACGGCGTCTATGCTTAGAAACATAAACGGAACAATAAAAGCAGAAGCAAATACCGGAATTTACTAGCATTTCTCAATTCTCAATTCGTAAAGGAAGGGGGATGGCAAATTATGGGTATACGTCCCGTAGATATGCAAGTTGTGGTGCAACGCGCGCCGGAAATAAACCGTGTTACAAATAACGATGGTAGCCGCGCAGAAAGCCAAAATAATCAATTTGCGCAGTCTCTCCAGAAAATGGTGGAAGAGGAAAGCAAGCAGGTTGTTAACACTAATCAATCCGAAAAAGCCGATGTGGACAAGGATGGCCGCGGCCAAGGTGGTGGCAAGGATGGTAAAGGCAAAAAACGACCCGGACAGGGCAAAGAAGAGTCCGCTGCGGGCGGCCGCGAGCAAAATCGCGGCTTGCTGGACATAAAAATCTAAAGAAAAATTGGAGAGCTTATGGACTTATTTCAAATGGATTTTTTCATCTACATTCTCATTCTAATGATGTTTGTCGGCGCGTTTTTTGTTATTTATGGCGCATTTATGAAGAAAGAGAGTGTGGATGCCACCCAGCAGGGCGGCCAAGATGAGCCAGAGCTTCTTTCGCTTGCGCAAAAGCTGGACACTCTGGAGACTTCTGTATATGAAGCTGATGAAGCCGTGCATTTATTGGGAGATATGTCAAAAAATGTTTTCAAAGAATTTGACAGTAAATACCAAGAGCTGCTCTTTTTATATAATTTGGTGGATGAAAAGCAAAAAACACTTGCTATCACAGGCAATGAAGACCCTGTTATTGTGCGCGATATGCTCTACGATGGCAGTATAACCGAAACCGATACACCAGCCATCAAACGAAAGACAGCCAGCGTAACAAGGCCTGCGGATGTGCCGAAAATCGGTCCGGCAAGCATTGTTAAGTCAAGCCTGGATATTACCGTGGATGACAGCACCCAGACCGAAACCCCAGGCATAAATCCAAGATTTGCGCATGTTTTGCAGCTAAGCCAAGAAGGCAAGAGTGTGGAAGAAATTGCGCGAGAGCTGGACATGGGCAAAGGCGAAATCATGCTGATTCTTAACCTGGGAGGGCGGCGACAAAATGCATAGAAAAAGCGTGTTTTTCGGCGTTGGCTGTGGGATTTTGATAATGGTTGCCATTAGTTTTGTTACCTATATTGTGCAGCGAGCGGCGCATATCAACGAAAACACTAGACTGATGGCTATGATACAGGAGAACGAGGCCACGCCGGTGGCCAACCCTGTGGATTATGGCTATATTATTGACCGTGCCCGTGATATGGGCATGGTTTTTCGGGATGAAATTGAACCGGAGACCATAGTACAATTTGTCGAGCTTGATGAGCCCGGCGAACCTGCCTACAACAACGACACTATATATACCGAGCCTGACGAGCCTTACGACGAGACGACAGAGCCGGATGCTCAGCCTGTTGCGACACCAACTTTGCCAGCTGCTAGCGAGCCCTTTTATACGCAAACACATGTGGGGATGTTTATACGTTCTGGTCTCACGGCTTCGCAGGCCGCCACATATTTTGAAAACATGGGTCTGGTAGAAAGCGCCTATGAATTTTCGCAATATTTGATTGATAATGGCTACGCGCACTCAATCCGCGCGGGGCATCACATAGTGCCGCGCGGCGCAAGCTTCCAAGATATAGTTAATATCATTGTGCATGGCCGGAATCATTAGTTAAATTATTAGTAATTTCACAAGAAATGGGGAGATAAAATGTTAGTGAATGCAGCGGAAATGTTGAAAAAGGCGCGTGCGGGGCAATATGCCGTGGGCCAGTTTAATATCAACAATCTGGAATGGACAAAGGCTGTTTTGTTGGCGGCCGAAGAGCTGAAAAGCCCTGTGATACTGGGGGTTTCAGAAGGTGCAGGCAAATACATGGGCGGCTTTAGAACGGTTGCGGCCATGGTTGCGGCCATGGACAAGGATTTGAACATTACCGTACCTGTGGCTCTGCATCTGGATCACGGCAGCTATGATGGTTGCGTGGCTTGTGTAGAAGCGGGTTTTACCAGCGTTATGTTTGATGGCAGCCATAGCCCAATTGATGAGAATTTGGCAAAGACGCGCGAGATTGTCGCGCTGGCACATAAGCACAATGTGTCTGTAGAGGCCGAGGTCGGCTCTATTGGCGGCGAGGAGGATGGCGTGATAGGCACAGGCGAAATCGCCGATGCCGAGGAATGTCGTCAGTTGGCAGAAACTGGCATTGACTTTTTGGCCGCGGGCATTGGCAATATACACGGGGTTTATCCTGATAATTGGAAAGGGCTGGATTTTGACGCGTTAGAGGCTATAAGCAAGTCTACAAACGGCATACCGCTGGTTTTGCACGGCGGCACAGGCATCCCGGAAGATATGATTAAAAAATCCATAGCTCTTGGTGTTTCCAAAATCAATGTTAACACAGAGTGTCAACTTGTTTTTGCGGCTGCCACGCGCAAATATATCGAAGAAGGCAAAGACCAGCAAGGTAAAGGCTTTGACCCGCGCAAGCTTCTAGCACCGGGCACAGAGGCTATCAAACAATCGGTTCGCGAAAAGACCGCACTCTTTGGCGGCGCAAATAAGGCATAACGATGATGCAAATAGTTAAACAAAATAACGACATTGTAAAATATTTGCAAAAGGACAGGCATGTTAATCATAACATCCTGTCCTATTTTGCATATAATACCGATGCGCATGTGTACATATATGATAGGATCGCTGAAAATGGCGTGATCGTAGGCAATGAGAAGCAGAACTTCTTTTTTATGACCACATGCAATAGGGATTTTATGGAAGCATTTTGGGAATCATTACCGCCGGGCCACAAAGTTTTTTCCGGTGTGCCAAAACCCGCCGCGGATGTGATGACGGCAATGATAGAGCCGGTTTGGGGTGGACCTTGCAAGACTTTTGTGTATGATGGCAAGACCCAAATTGCTGATAGCCCTTGCGGTTTCGCAATAGAACCCCTGACCCCTGGCGATGCCGAAGAAGTCGATAAATACTATACATATAGGTCTGAAAGCTCGGCCAAGCGGCTGCGTGAAAGCATCCAAATAATGGATAGTGCCTGCATACGCATTGATGGCCAGCTGGCCTCATGGTGTCTTGTGCATGCCGAAGACGGTACGCTAGGGCCGCTGTTTACGAAGCCGGAGCATCGTGGCAAGGGGATGGGCGAGGCCTTGGTAAGGCATTTAATAAAAATAATCGTTGCCAAAAACATAATCCCCATCGCGCAAATTGCAGAGAGCAATACACCATCCCTAGCGTTGATTGAAAAGCTCGGTTTCATGGGCTTTTCCCACTATTGCACTTGGTTTGGCCTAGACAAATCATAGGTCGCGCTTAAAAAGCCGATTCATCCTGGCTGTCAAATCTGCCAGCCGCTGCTTTGACTGTGCTAAATCAATGATATATTCATCGCCATCCCTACGGATTACATCGCCTTCCCGCGCATCGCCGGGGAGGTTTTTTGCGTCAATCTCGACCCGCTCGCCGGTCTCCATGCGCTCGCAGATGGCCACACTACCTTCAAACCTGTCAATAATATAAACCATAGTTTCCCCCTAATCGTGATGAACAGAAAGATTCGCGCCATTACTCACAATGGCGATATTACCGTGATCATCGGTGCGATAAATCCGCACCCCGGCCACGCGCAGGCGGCTTAGCACGGTATTATGCGGATGCCCATAGCGATTGTCCGCGCCGACATTGATAACCGCGATGCTGGGGTTTACAGCATCCAGAAACTCCTGGGTGGTGCTGGTACTGCTGCCATGATGCCCCACGCGCAGCACATCCGCCGAAACATTATGCCCCGCATCCAGCATCTCCCGCTCTGCGGCGGCCTCGGCATCGCCTGTGAAAATAAAGCCCATCGCGCCGTGGGTCATGCGCAGGGACACGGAATAGTCGTTAAGATTGCTGTGGCCGGTAGAGTTCGGGCCAATTATCGTAAAATGCGCATCGCCTACGCTAAAAGTGCTGCCTACAACCGGCTCGCGCAGAGGGATATTATTATATTCGATTGCATCCAAAAAACGCTCGAAGGTGAGGGTGGTATGGGCCACAGGTGGCATTATCAGCGTGCCCACGGGGAATTGGTCCAGGACTGTTACCAGCCCGCCAATATGGTCGGCATGGGGATGGGTCGCGATGATATATGTAAGCTCCGAAATGCCCACGCCGCGCAGGTAATCGGCCACGCGCTCGCCCATATGGTTGTCGCCGCCGTCAATCAGCACACTGCCGCCGGGGGTTTGAATCAGCGCGGCATCGCCCTGTCCTACGTCCAGAAAATGCACGATAATCTCGCCATCCACAGGCAATACAGGCCCTTGGTCGGCATCGGCGGTTATGCCCAGGGCCCTGCTTATATCGTCCAAAAAATCCGCATTGCCCATAAAGGCATAGCCCACCAGCCCCGCAACAACAAAAACCGTCGCAAGTATAAAGCCAAATGGTGACTTCTTCTTGCGTTGGGGTGACTTTCGTTTGTTTGTAGCCTTTTTAACCGGCTTCTTGACGGATTTAGATTTGGTTGCTTTCTTTTTCGTGCTCAATTTGCTCGCCCCCGATATTTGATAATTTATGGTAACACAATGACACGCAAATTGCAAGGGGCTGCAACGCGGCGAAATACCTATATACTGGGTGGCAAACATTAAAAGACGCATGACCGATAGTGGCCATGCGTCTTTTTGGTACGCTTATATTACTTTGTTATTGAGGACTATTGCGCATCCGCTACTGCGAGGAAGATGGTATTTGCCATCATCACATTAAGCTGCCTGTTGTGCGCCCTATTGAAGATATTGCTACCAAAGAGCGTAACTGGCGTGCCGTCGTAGTCGGCGGTCAATGCCACCACATTGCCTGTCAGCAGGTTGACATTTGCAGGGGTCATAAAGCCTCCCACAAAGTGGTTTGCGTCGTCAATGGTTATCAGCACATCTACATCAGGCATTACGCCTTCTACGAAGAATGCAGAATTTATCATGTAAACGGTGTCTTGCAGGGTAAAGCGGGCAGAGATGTCTGTGTCGGCATTAAAGGTGGCCATATGCACAGCTTCGTTGCCGGCGGTGGCAATTGGGAAGGCGGTCTCGTCGGCCTCTGCATCCGGCTCGTCGATTAGGATATTGCGTCCCACGGCCATGCCGTTTACAGCTATGCCAACATAGCTCACGCCGCCGCGGATTGCGTCTTGCAGGGCGATGAAGTCATATTCTGTAACATCTTGGTTAAGGTTGATTACAGCGGTGAACTCGTCTGCACGTGCCGCAAATTCTTCCACGGTTACAAATTCGTGGTTAAACTCCAAATGCTGGATGATAAAGCGCGCATAGCTATCCGGGCCAAAGTTAACGCCCACGCCGCCCATCAAAGCCACATTAGGTTCTGCGAGAGCTACTGTACGGCCAGCACCCGGGCGGCCTCTTGGCAGTTCCATGATCTCTACCCAAAGGCTTGAGCTGATTGTAGCAGATCTATCCGGCGTTTGACCATAAACCGGCAGGTATGGGCCAGGGATGCCTACCACATTCGGGCTCTTTTGGTTTAGGATATCCGGCGTTAGGTTTGCGGTGCGCACAACAAAGTCGCCCGCTATGCCTTCGCGATAATCTTCTGTAAGCAGCCATACATCGTTGCCAGCCGCCAAGAGTCTGTTAACAAGGCGGATTGCGTCGTCACTATTGTGCTTAATGAGTGTGAATGTGTTGTCGGCAAGGTCTATAGCAGGTCTTTGGAACAGCGGCGTGGTTGGTGCTGCAAAAGCTCTGTTCAAAAGCTCGTCAGCAGAAATGCCACCGAACACAACCTCTAAAGAATCAGCCAGCAGACCTTCTTCGCGCACATCTATGGCAACGAAACCGCGCTGGGTTGGGAAAGCAGCAATGCCTTCGGCATAGAAGCTGGTATAACCCATTGGGTCACTTACCGGGTTTAGCATGGCATTAACATAGCCGCGCAGAGCTTGGCGCATGTTGATAACATAAGAACCCGCAGGCAGTAGTTCGCCGTTATAATATGTATCCACGGTCAGTCTGTCTATTCTAACATCATGACGCGCAAGCTTCTCTAGCATGTCGTAGGCGGCTTGCTGGTTGCTTTGGCCAGCACCCACAGGTAGCACGAAATAATCCGGGAAGAAGCTGTCGTTGCCTCTTCTTGGGCGACCAAGCAGGTCGTTGTAGTCAGGATGCAACCTAACGACACGGTCATTTTCCGGGGTGAACATATTTACAGCGAAAGTCACAGGGTCAACCGTGCTGACGGTTGGGAAAACAGCACCTATAATTTCGTTGTTTACAAAGCCTTCTGGCAGATATGTATCTTCATGGAACTCGCTTCTCCATGTGTGGTAGATGTCCGCATCGCGGTTGTCATAGCCGCGCATGCCGCGGTCCATAATTTCTAGCCTATTGATGAAAATGTCGTCAAAATAGGTGAGGGTATCGTGGATGATGGCATAACCCATCTTCACATTGCCGTCGTTACTATCCTGGTTAATATGCGGGATTTCTATTGTGTAGCCAAGGATACCAAAAGCCATAAGGAAAACAGGCGTGTAGTTTAGGCCGCCATCATCCCAATCCTGGTTTCTGTTTTGTGCCGCAATTTGGAAATGGTTGTAGCTACCGCTGATAACAGCACGGCCCATAGCATGGGACTGGCGCAGCATGGAATAAATCATCAGATCGCGCTCGAAATTCGGGTTATGCGGGCCGGTACATGGCTCTATAAGCAGAGCCTGGTGGTGGCCATGCCATTCCGGCATAACAGATGGGCTCCAAACAGCGATATTTTGGTGCAGGTAGAAATTTTCGATAGTGGTTTGGAAGGCATTGTCGCGGTTTACATCAAAGAGCCACGCATTAGAGCGTTGCATAACATGCCTGCCATCCGGGTTGGTTGTTAATGTGAAGACCAGAATCAGGTCGTCCAGTATCTCATCAACATCCATGGTAACTGTTGCAATTTCAAAATCTGATGGGTCTTCGTCATACACAAGGAAAGCTTCTGCTCTGGACCAGCCTGCAACACGGGCAGGGCTGTGGTCGTCGCCAGCAATGCCCGGGAAGGCAGGGCGGTCGAACAGTTCGCTTATAACAGTTGTAAACGAAACCTGGTCGTTGCGAAGAAGGTCTTCTACAATTACAATTTGCATGTCAACACCCGTCATTTCGTCGGGATGGTTGTTGCCAAAATACATTACTTGTCTGTGGCCATCCGCATTGCCTGCCGCAATATGGTCGCGCAGCTCTGCTGGGTTGCCTGTAATCATTGGTCTGGTGTAGCCAAGATAGTTAATTACAGCTCCCCTGGATTCTGCAACAACAACATTCCAAATGGGTCTGCCGCTCCATGTGTAGCCTATGGCTTGTACAGAAACATAGCGGCCATTGACGTAGCCACCGGCCTGCGCGGCCTCGGCTTGCAAAGCCTGCGCCCAAGCGTCAATTTGATTCCATGTATGGAAATCGTCATAGATATTGATATTGATTGGTATGTGGCCGACATTTTCGCCATCCACAAGGATTGCGAAGTCGTATGTACCGATAATTTCGTGTGTCATAAAGCGGGCGCCGCCCCTGTGCTGATTCCAAGCAGAATGGCCTGTGTATGCCACATTCATGCGCTGCTGTCCGGGTACGCCAACTTGCAGGTCGTCGGTTGGCAGCGTGGGAATCAATGTGTCAAAGGGGGTTCTAAACAGCACGGTTGAATAAAGAACATAGCCGCCTGCATCGTTGGTAGTCAGCCAATGGCCTACAGGATATGCTTCGGCTGCGTCTATATCTCTATCGGTAGGGGTAATGACAAACCTATTGTCTGGATTGTCAAAAATAGAGGCAATATTGTTGGCTGCATAGCCGGGATGGCCAAGCCATGCTGCGGGGTCGATACCGCCAAAGGTGTAGCTTAGCCTATCAAAGAAAGTTGCACTATCGCCAACCTGCTCTGCGGTCAGCTCGGTTCGTATCAAAAATGCCCTCGAATCTGTTAAAGAGGCATTTCTTAATGTGGTGTAGTAGTTCCTGACACCTACATCACCTGGGCCTGCATATACAGTATCCCTATAACGATACTGGATAGGGGCACCATCTATCACCTGCACGCTTACAATTTCTACATTGTCGGTGCCCGGCCTGATGCTTTCTACAGCACCAAAATAGTTAACATTTGTTTCGTTGGCGAATACAGTAAAGCCTAGGCCGGACTGAAACACCATGGATAATGCTAGTGCGGAAGCTACTAGCATCTTGGTCAGTTTCTTGCGTTGCATCATAAACACACTCTCCTTTTCCTATTTATTCTAGGTTACAATGCATCCATATCATTATATACCCATCGACAAAAATTGTCAACCTCCAATAATGCAATTTTGCTGGAAAATCCTTGGAAAAAATCAATTTGGGCCAATTTGGGCCGATTATGTTATGTATATTCAATTAGCTGACTATAAAATGAAACTAGCTGCCGCAACATTTGCGGCAGCTAGTTATTACTGCTATTTAGGCAGATTAATGCAGATTAATAATAAAGATGTCAATTATGTTGCCATTAGTGCCAATCCGCCTGGTATAGACCTGTTCGGAAACTGTTTCACACAATTTCTTTTGGCGCACGGCTCTCAATGTTTTGCCCAAAACCGGGGCAAAACATCTGCCGCCTATTTTGGAGTGGTTTCTTCCAAAACGCGTACCAAGAAATTGGTTCAACAAGGTTTCCGGGCAGGCCTTATGATTATCGTACAGGCTGACGCTGAGGTGTTGTCAATGGAGGAACAACATACCGGTCTGTACGCCAATCGCTTATTTGACCAGACCAGTTAAGACCAAATCCAAAGTCGTAAATATTACCCATGCTATCCACGAAAGGATCTGTATTGCGAGGCACATCTTCCAACTGACGCTCTACGGCTTCCATGTTGGCTGGCATTTCTACAGGCAACAAGCCATTTGGCTCAACCAGGCCTAAAGCGATTTCTACAAACACAGCGTTTTGGATGCTAAAGCCCATAAATATAGCATCCACATATTCTTCGAATTCAGCGTAGATGACACCGCTAAGTCCACCGGATGTGTTCATTACAAGGATAACAGGCGCGTCATCTGGCATGTTATTAGATGTGTCCAATATCATATCCAGAACCCATTCATTGCGCACATCAGACCATTCGCCGGCGAAGGAGCGGTTTTCTGTGGTTTCAACAATTTCTGCTACATAACCGCCATCTTCTTCAGTAATAATTGTATGACCCGCAAGCGAAGGGTTACGAACATAGGCACTATCGGCTCTGTAAGGACGGAATTGCAAGGAAATCGGAATGAAAGTTTGACGTTCCACATCCCAACCCATCTCATTGCGCGCACCGCTGTTTTGTGGGTTAGTCGCGAAAACTATTGCAAAATCAGCTGCTGCCATTTCTGCTGCACTAGCTCTAATGATATCGGAATATCGGAAAGTTGGGTAGCCTTGCGCATTTTCCGGTCCGGTTGGATCACCAAAAGTATCGGTGATAACTTCAAAATGTAGGTTTAAATCAGCAAGAGGAACAGGCAGCATAGGCTCGTTCGGACTTGCGGCGCCGGCCAAAATCAGCGGGATATAAACCGTTGGGCGACCATCAAAGGCATTGGATGCCCAATTTGGTTCAATGATGCCATCATTTTTAAGCATAACAACGGACATCTGCTCAGCACGGGCACCGGCTGCTACATTTTCAGGCGTCATAATAACTGCAAGAGATTCTTCCAATACAACATATGGATTATCGAACATGCCTACTGTGAAATAGTTTGTTGTTAAGCGTCTTGCGGATTCCCTGAACCGCTCTACAGCAAAAGCTTCGCCATGATTTTGAACCATTATGTCAAATGCTTCCAATACAACATAAACATCGTTAAGGCCGCCAAACTGGTCTGTGCCTGCCATCAAAGCGACATAAGCGCGCTGACCTCTTGTGTACTCAACAGGCAGACCAAAGCCGCGTCCGCCGCCGAAACCGGTTGCTCCCCAATCAGGTGGATTAAGAACGCCCCAGTCAGTTGTGATAGGGCCTTCAAAGCCGTAATCACGCAACAAGCCATTGATAAACGCACTAAATGCGCCGCCTACGGGTTCTCCAAATGCGCCCGTTTCACTAAAATTGATGGAGTAGAATGACATTGCAGCAGAAGCTCTCTCTGTCAAGCCAGGGAGACTTAATGCGCCATCTACAAATGGGATAAGATGCGTTTCGAAGCCACCGCCTGGAAATACGTTAAATTCGCCCCAAGGCTGATGGGAGCCGCGGCCGCCTTCGGATGGACCATCGCCAGGCCAATGCTTCATCATTGCGTTCATGCTATGAACACCCCAGCCCATATCGACGCCATTTACGAATGTAGATTGATATCCATCAACTGTCATCATAGCAATGTCTCTTGCAAGGGCAGGATCGCCGCCAACTGTACCGTCGCCACGATACCATCTTGGCTCTGTCCCAAGGTCAATTTGTGGACCAAGATAAGTAAAGATACCAAGGGCGCGCTTTTCCATGGAAAGAACTTGGGCGCGCTGATGAGCGATATCTGGATCAAACAGGGCAGCCAAAGCCAAATTTTGCGGCCATCTGGTTACATTCATAACCCTTGGATCCGTAGAAATGTTTACAGGGATGCTGAGGCGAGAAGTTCTCTCTGCGTAGGCCTGCATTGCGTTTGCCCAAATAATTTGAGTTTCAGCAGAGCCGCCGGAGCCTGCATTAAGAACAGCGCGAAGACCTAGATCCAGAAAGTCTCTTTGCAATTCTGTAAGCTCAGGAACCATCATGCCTGCATTTTGGTGTCCACTATGCAGCATCATTCCCGCAATCTCTTCCAATGTAAGCTGCTCTGCCAGGTCAGCAGCGCGCAGCTCCGGATGTATGCGCCAGTCCTCGAAAATATTCAAAACGCCATCGCCATTCATGTCCTTAAAGGCCCAGCCGTCAACTTCCAGAATCTCTACGCCGGAATCAGGATGAAAACCTAGTGTAACGCCGCCGTAGTTAGTGACTCTAATCCAGCCATCTGCTGTGGTTTCTTGAGACCAAGAACCTGTGAGAGGCCATTCTGAAAGCCATTGTGATTGGTCTACGTACACAATATCAGCAGTTTCTTCTTCTTCGTCTGTAGCAACATCCTCCTCCTGGGCATAATAGTTGTCATCAGCCGTGTCATTGTCATCATCTTCACCGCACGCTGCAAAAACACCAAGCGAAAGTGTAACCATGATAAGAAGCGCGATAAGTGTTGGTAAAGACCTTTTCCTTCTCTCTTTAAATCTCATTTATAATTTCCTCCTTCATGTTTGGTTAGTTTTTACTAGGGCCTGTTCCTGCTATTAAGAATATGCAGATTTGCGAGTCCGATTTTTCGCTATTTCAAGGAAGCGACGACTGTCGTCGCCACCGTGCCCAAAGGCACGCTAGGAGGAGCTTGTCGTCGTCACCAGAAATGCGGAAACATCGGCCGCAAAGATGCGTATTCGTTAGCGGGAACAGGCCCTAATCCAGTTCAATTGTTTTGGAGCTAAAGAATGCAAAATTATCAAGACACCCCTCCTTCACAAATGATAAGCAAACTACCAACATTGTAACAAAAATTTAATCAGAAAAATTGTATTAAGGATAATCTGTTGAATTTTACGGATAATCTGCAAGGAAAGGATAGATGCTCTTGTAGCTTTACACAAAAAAACATAGGAACAAAGTGTTATTATCAGTTATAGTCACTAAAACCGAAAATCGTCCCAGAAAGTCTACGTTTTTTTGGGACGGTGTTCTGGTTTAGTGAATATAGCTTGGATTTACCTTACAGATATTGTATAATGAAGGCAGGAAGAAAATTCGTCAGGCTGATATAGGAGTTTTTTATGAGCAAAAAAGTGGTGATTTTGGCTGTTAATGCGCGATATGTACATTCCTGTTTGGCGGCCTGGCTGCTGGCAAAGGGGGTCGCGCAGTTTTCGCGCCTGTCGCACGATGTGATGGTTGTAGAGGCCAATATCAACCAAACCGACAATGAAATTGCGGATGCCATCACAAACGCCATTGCGGTCTCGACCCGTAATCCCATGAACGAAATCGACATAATAGCCATTCCTACATATATTTGGAGCGCGTCCAAGCTGCCGAATTTGATAAAGACCTTGCGAGAGCTTATGCCGCAGGCCGTTTTTGTGCTTGGTGGGCCGGAAGCAAGCCACAATGCAAAATACTGGTTGGGTGGTGGGCTCGCTGATTTTGTGCTGCCTGGCGAAGGCGAGAGCAGCTTTGCGGCATTTTTGGACGAGCTATCGGACATGCCGCCGATATCAGTATCGGCCGATAATTTTGTAGACCCCTTTACTGACGAATACATAGCCGCGCTAAAGGGCAAAATCGCGTATATTGAGACCTCTCGGGGCTGTCCGTTTAGTTGTGCGTTTTGCTTGTCCGGCAGTGATGCTGTTAGGTTTTTTCCTATGGATGCCGTTAAAAAGCAGTTGGATAAGCTGGCGGAGGTTGATGTGCGCATTATAAAATTTGTGGACAGGACATTTAATTGCGATAGACAGCGGGCTTATGAGCTGTTTGAATACACAATTGGGCTGGACACGCCAAACCGCTTTCATTTTGAGGTAGCGGCGGATTTGTTCGATGCGCCAACCCTTGCGCTTCTGGCAACCGCGCCGCCGGGCAAAATACAAATAGAGGCGGGTTTGCAGAGCTTCCATGGGCCAACCCTTGCGGCTATCAGCAGAAAATCAAATCTGGATAGGGCGGTTGAAAATATCCGGATGCTGCTAGAGCCCGGCAACATACATGTCCACATAGACCTTATTGCCGGTCTGCCCCGCGAGACGCTAGAGGGCTTTATGGATAGCTTTGACGCGGCCTATGGGGTAGGTGCGCATACATTGCAGCTGGGTTTTTTAAAGATGCTACATGGCAGCGCGTTGCGCGAAAACGAAAAGTCCATCGTATATAATGAAGAGCCGCCGTATGAAATTATTAGCAGTCCATGGATGAGCCAAGGGGATTTGGACATTCTGCGGCAAACAGAAAACGCGCTGCAAAACACCCACAACAAAGGACGGTTTTTGTCCACAATGCAATATGTGTTGGCGGCATCGGGGTTGCGGCCTTTTGCGCTATACCGCGCCCTTGGCGAGGCTGTGCCAAAAAATGCCATGCCCCTGGAGGATTATGCCTGGGGCATATACAAATTCTGCGCCAAACTGCCGGGCATAGCGACAGATATACTGCTGGGGCGCATGATTTGCGACTGGATGGGCATGGTTAAAGGCGTAAACATGCCGATTTTTATGAAGATACAAGAAAAACAGCGGCTGGCAGAGCTGACCAAAACCGCTGAAGCAAAATTTGGTAGGAAAATACGCCGAAACGAGGTGGCGATACTGCCATCGGGCAAGGGTGTTTATGTGGACAGCGAAACCCGCGATCCTGTCACGGGTCTCTATAAATTGCATTTCAATTAGGCCCTAGTTTCCGGAAAACGTAGTCAGCTCCGTGCCGGGATAAAAGTGCAACAGTATTTCTTCGTGGCTGTAGCCACGTTGTACCATGCCTGCCACGCCGTGCTGGCTCATTCCTACGCCGTGGCCAAAGCCCCCGCCATGGAATATTATGCCATCCGTGGTTTCGTCGAAAACCATAAAGGTGGAAGGCAGCATAAAATGGTTGGACAGCTGCGGGGCGTTGTGGCGGTGCAGGATAACGCCGCCCTGGGCCGATGGCGCAAGCAGACGACGAATGGAGTATTCTGTGCGCACCAGCACCGCGCCCTGGGTGCCTGTAATCAGCAGTTCGCGGATATTGCCGCCCTCGCCGCGGGATACAACGGCCATGGATTGAAAATCACCAATGCTGGTGACAAATTGTGGCGGGAAGGTGTTGGAATCCGGCATTACGAACAAATGGGGGCTGGCGGCGGCCAAACCGGGCAGGTTGCGGGCGATAATCTCTGTTAGCTGTGCATGGGTTAAATGCACATTCCAGCGAAACCACGGCGAATGGTCGTCGTGACTGGCCGCGTCGGTATCGGTGAAAAAGGCGCGGGCATTGGCTTCTATGGATAGGTCGCCGACATCATTGTCCAACCCCTGGGGCTGTGCGGCCAGATATGGCGGCGTTTCCCGGTCAAATTCCCATGTACTGCCATTTATCCAAACATCGCCGCTATTTGCCGTGTGGCCGGAGGATGTGGAGAAGAAATTAGCGGTTATAACCTCGCCGTGGTATGTTAGCACCTGGCCGGAAGTGGCGCGCACAGCGGCTTGGGCGGTGGCGGTTTCCGGAAAATTGGCATAAACCTGGGACTGTATGCTGTCGTCCACATTCGCGCCATACATATAGAAGCGATTGGCGAAAATCGCGTTAACGGCATAGCTACGGGCGGTTACAGCCTGCACCATGGCGGCCTCCAGCCCGAAAGCCGCGGGCATTTCGCTGGGGATGACGGCGTAAAGGTATTCCTCCAGCCCCAATTGGTTGACGATTACAAAGCCATCCGCCCGGCGCGAAACCTCTAGGATGCCGCGATACCTTGGGTTTTGGCCATCGGGCCAATTGCGGCTTATCGTGGTAATTTCTGTAAGCCCATCATCATTTGGCACAATTTTTATTCTGCCGGTTGCATTGTCAATCAACTCCAGATTTTCTGTTACATACAGGCGAAACTCTTGATTTGGGGGGATATGTAGCGTGCCATCGGCTGTATGTATCACCAAGCCGTTTTCGCTTTGTGCAGCAACAGACGGATGCACGCGCCCTCCAAAGCCTGTTGTAGAAAGCACCACGCGTATATGCTCGGGCGCGGCGCGGCGCGAGATGATGGCGGCGGCCACCTGGCCATCGCGCAGCACAAAATCGGCCACATCGTAGCCGATGGTTATCTGGTTAAAATTGCCAATGCTAACGGCTGCTGTTGTGATGTTATATACACCAAAGCCGCTGTGGAGAGGGATTCGCCCGATATCAGCAATCTCTACATTGCTTTGCGAAATTTGATTAACCACACCGGTAACTTGGTGGTCAAAAATCTGCACATGCTCCGCAACGCGGCCATTAATGCGGATATCGGCTATATGCCCGGGGGGTAGGGTTGATGTATCATAAAGATATGTACGCTGTGCGCCGCCCGCAAAAATTGTGATGCTATCGGGCTTTCGCTCTACAATAAAGGCATTGCGGATGGTGGGTATTTCGTTTGTTAAACCGGCAATGGCCAAAATCTCGCTGCCACGGCGCAGTATGGAGACCTCGTGGTCCAGATAGTCCTCGAAGGACATGCCCGTGGTAGTGAAATGCCCCGCAGATGTGACAATATGCCCTGGCGGCAACTGCGAGTTAAATTGCGGTGTTATCATCACAACAACATCCTCTTGCACAATGCCGAAATAGTCCGACACCGCGGCATAGCCGCTAAGATTTTCAAGCAACTGCGTGTATAGGTTAATCCAGAGGGCATAAGAAATAGCCAACTGCCGGTTTTCCGGTGTTAGCTGTATGCGAATGGGATTGCCAGCATCTAGCCTGTCCAGTACAAACTGGGCCTGCTCCAGCGTTAGCGGGCTATCGGGATAAAAATTCTCGCCAATGCCGCTGAGATGCCCAAGGCTAACAGCGGCGTTGATATATCTGTGATGCCAGGCATCAGCCGCCACATCTGCAAAGCTAATGTGATGCGGCATATTGTTTATTTCATCCATATCAGAAAATGTAAGCGCGACCATCTTTGCCACCATCGCACGAGAAATAGGCACATCGTCGCCAATGCTGTCTATCTGCCGCGCCGGGGCTTCTTCCCGCGGCGGTGCATCGGAAACAAAAGGCATGCTGTCCGATAGGTCGTGGGGCATGTCCGCATTTGTACCGCAGGCTGTAAACGCCGTCAATATTAGTGTCAAAAGCATTAAGAGCAAAAATCTTTTGTCCATTGTCTTCCTCCTGAAAGTGTATTGCTATACTTTTATGCGGGCATGTCCATAAATATTCCCATAATGCACATCCTTGACAATGCCCTATGATTCATTTACAATTAAACTGTGAGCAAGGAGGAATTTACTCTTCCTGCTTAATCGTAGGGGCGGCTCTATGCCGCCCGATATCTAGGGATGTATCGACATGAGTTGTGCCGTCATAATGCGGGCGGCATAGAGCCGCCCCTACGGGATGGCGAGGATGTAGTTACTGTGACTTTGTGACAAGGAATACATGATTATAAAAAAATTTATAAACATGGAACTTTCTGCGACAAAATTCGTATTATTTACGGGGTGACTATGTGAATGAGGTTGTAGTAGAGCTTAGAGACATTAAAAAAATATATCCCATGGGCGGAGAAAAGGTTGTGGCATTGGACGGCGTATCGCTTAAATTCGAGCGGGGCAAGGTCTATTGCCTTCTTGGCGTGTCCGGAAGCGGCAAATCTACGCTGCTTAACCTTATTGCGGGACTGGAGCGGCCCACGCGGGGCGAAATTGTCTTTAAAGGCAAGCACCATATTGAGAAAATGAGCGAGAAAAAGCTGGCCATCTTTAGGCAACGGTATATTGGCTTTGTTTTCCAATCATATAATTTATTGCCAACATTAACCGCGCTGGAAAACACCACGTTGCCGCTGATTTTTAGACGCGTATCAAAGAAGGTGCGCAACAAAAAAGCCATGCAGATGCTGCGGGCTGTGGGGCTTTCCAACCGCTGGCGGCACAAACCCAGCGAGATGAGCGGCGGCCAGCAGCAAAGGGTATCCATCGCCAGGGCCTTCGTAAATCAACCCGAGATTGTGTTTTGCGATGAGCCCACGGGCAACCTGGACACAAAGACCACAGTAGAAATGATGAACCTAATATGCGGCATGGCAAAAAAATATGAACAGACATTGATTCTCGTTACGCACAATCTGGAGCTTTCCAGATATTGCGACGAGATTATACATATACGCGATGGAAAAATAGAGCGCACAGAGGATGTTAGTGCGGACAAAATTGCTATTCAACTTGGAGGGGACTTATGAAAAACACAAGAAGATTCTCGAAAATACTGATGGCTTTGGTAGTGATGTTTGGGCTGTTTGGCGGGCCGGGCGCAATGCCGCTAGCCGCCAATGTTACCATAGGCAGCCAGACCATTAATGTGGGGCCTGGCGCGCATGAAGTCACATTCAATGTGTCCGTACAGGCCGGCACAACGGTATATAGCGCGTGGATGAGCATGGACGGCATGACTGCGATGATTATCGACCAAAGCCTGCTGGCAGGCCGCACCTTCACATCGGCAGAAAGCGTGGCCATAACGGTGGGGGTTTCTGTGGACGAGGACCATCAAGGCAGCACCTTTGTTGGGCATGTAAACATAGGCCATTCCGGCGGCACGGCCATAGGTTTTTTGAATGTTAATGTGGGGGCAGCAGCGGCAACGCCTACGCCCGCACCAACACCGGCGCAAACCCCTGTAATACATATGACATCACCCACGGGGCATGTAGAAATGGCACCGGGAATATCATCCATTGTTAGCGTTACGCTATCAAATACCTCTCGCTTTATTGCGCGGGATTTTAGGATAATGCCCAGGGCTCATGCGGACTTTACTGTAGAGTTTGTGGGCGAGCCGCCCAGTTTTAACCTTACAGCAAACACAACTCGTACCTTCCAACTGCGCATAACGCCCCATGCTGGGCTGGAAAGCGGCACACATAACATTGTTTTTGACTATAGCTTCGAAAATAATGTGCGCAATGTCATCACCCAGCAGGGCACTATTGTGGCGCGGGTTTATCGCCCCACGCCGGAAGAACCCCGGGTTGTGATGGCTGATTTTGCCCTTGCGCCGCGGATTGTAAATGCCGGCGATGATTTTACAATTTCTACCACCTTGCGCAATACCTCTACGGCCCATGCCGCCAATGTGCAGCTATCCGTGGGCAGCTTTGCAGAGCGCGGCCTTATATCCCGGGGCTCTACCACCAGCTTTGTTGGCTCTATGGTGGCCGGCAGCACGCGGGATATTAGCTTTGATTTTGGTACAACAGACCGTTTGGAAACAGGCAGTTACCCCATCACATTTACCCTGCGCTACGACAATGCCGCAGGGGAGGTTGTGACAGAGGAATTTACATTTTATGTCACGATAATTGGCGATGACGACGAGGATGACATCGAAACCGACAGGGCACGCCTGACAATTACCAGTATTAGCCAGCCCTCGGGTATTTTTACGCCCGGTCAGCAGGCCAGCTTTGATGTGACCATACAAAACAATGGCGAGCGCAATGCGACCAATGTACGCATTTCTGCCGCGCCGGAAGATGGCGTTGTACCGCGCTTGGCCTCGATACAAACCATACCATCCCTTGCGATAGGCCAAAGCCATACATTCTCATTTGCCTTTGCGCCTACAAGCCAGGCCCAGTCGCAATTCTACAATATAGGCTTTGGGGTGGCTTACGACACGGGGCATACCGATGACGGTGCGCCAATACGCGGCAGTTTCGAGCAGTTCTCCGGCTTTAATGTGTACAACCCCGATGCAGAGGACGATGATGACGATGACGACGACGGCCCACGCTCTGTGCCACGCATAATCATAAGCGACTACACAGTAGAGCCGCTGATTGTGATGGCCAATACCGAATTTGACCTTTCTTTGACCATGCTAAACACCCATAGCGAGCGCACAATAGGCAATATTCGCGTTACATGGGAGGTTACGGCAATCACTGTAGGCAACGAAATCACGGGCGGCAATGTGTTTACGCCGGTGGATTCGTCCAATACATTTTTTATTGATAGCATACCGCCGCGTGGCATATACCAGCACAATATGCGGCTTTTTGCTATACCAGATGCCGCGCCGCGCAATCATGTTATCACAATAAACTTTGAATACGAGGACGAGGACGGCAACCCCTTTGAAGCCACGGAAAGCATTGGCGTAAATGTGCGCCAGCAATCGCGCCTGGAGCTTAGCATGATGCCGGGCATACCTACCATGGTAATGGAGGGCGATAGGATTGACGTGAGCGTGACTGCATTGAACGCTGGCCGCTCCACGCTGTTTAACCTGCGCGTGCGTCTGGAAGGCGAGGGGATTACGCCAACAGAGGAAGTTTTTGGCAATGTGCAAAGTGGGAATATGAACAACTTTTGGGCCAATTTCTTTGCAACACAGCCTGGCCCGACGGTGGTGTACCTGGTAGCCAATTTTGAAGACGAAATGGGCGAAGCCCACGAGATTGTGCAAACCTTCGACATGGAAGTTATGGGCTTTGGCGGCGGCGACTTTGACGACTTTGACCGTGATTTTGTTTTTGACGGCGGCGGCGACTTTCCCGGCATGTGGGACGAAAACGGCTGGGGATATGGCGAAGATGGCAGCATTTGGACTAATATCTGGTTCTGGCTGGGTGCGGGCGGCGGCGTGGTTGTTGTTGTCGGCGCGGTAATCCTGCTTGTGCGGCGCAAGAAAAAGCGCGATAAGGAATTCGAACTTGATGATAATGACGACGATGACCTTTCGTAGGGGCGACCTGTGGTCGCCCGGTAATGGAGGTAACACATGCGATTCCTAGATGTATTTACCATGGCACTACGCAATATGACAAAACGCAAGCTGCGCACGATGCTAACGGTATCGGGCGTGGCTATTGGCTCTGTAGCAATTACATTGATGATAAGCCTGGGCGTAGCTGTAAACTTGCAGCACCAACAGCAAATAGAGATGTTGGGCCACCGCGCAAACCGCATTAATGTTTGGGTGGACACATGGTCGGGCAGCCTGCATACAGTCAGTATTGACGATGATTTACTGGCGATCATAAATGCTATGCCCGGCGTGCGCATTGCAACACCTATTTTTACCATCTGGACATCTGTGACCTTTACGCAAGGCCCATATATGGCGGATTTGCAGATTAGGGGCATTGTGCCGGAGGCCATGCCATACATGGGGCTTAATGTGTCTCAGGGCCGCTTGTTAACGGATGACGACGACCTGCACATTGTGTTTGGCTCTGCTATATTAACGCAGTTTCGCCATCCCCGCGACCGCTGGAATTGGCAAATGAGCCCCTGGGGCGATATTACCAACGAAGCGACCATAGATGTGCTGGCAATGCCCATTCAAGCCGCGTTTGACTTTGGCTGGGGCGATGGTGGCCCGCCCGGCCCGCGACCGTACATGATTGAGGGCATAGGTATTTTGGATGGCATGGAATGGGAGGCCCAAACCATGGCCTATATGACCCTAGACCGTGCCGTGGAGATTCAACGCGACCTGGAGCGGTTTCTGGAGGCAATGGGCAGCTTTTGGGGCAGCTCTGTGGACGATGGGTTCTCCGAGCTTGTGGTGATTGCAGAAGATGCCGAACAGGTGTCGCAAGTTGCAGAAGGCCTGGCCAGCCTTGGGTTGGAGAATATTTGGTATGATATGGAATGGATAAATCAGCAGCGCGAAAGTACCCAGTCTCTACAGACGCTGCTTTCGGCCATTGGCGCGGTTTCGCTGCTTGTGGCGGCCATAGGCATTGCAAACACGATGATAATGGCGATTTATGAACGCACGAAGGAAATTGGCGTTATGAAGGTAATAGGTGCGTCCATTAAGGATGTGCGCCGTCTGTTTTTGCTGGAAGCCGCCATGATTGGGGCTTTTGGCGGACTGCTTGGCGTGGGGCTATCGGCGATAGCATCCTATGTTCTAAACACCGTAGGGCTGCCGTTTTTGGACATGATGGTTTGGGGCGCGACCGGCGATGTTAGTGTGATACCTTTTTGGCTTTATGCCCTGGGTTTTGGCTTTTCCTGCGGCGTTGGGCTGGTTTCGGGCTTTCTACCCGCCCGTCGCGCAACAAAAATATCAGCTTTGGAGGCAATAAGGACATCATAATGGCACGAAAAACCGAAAACACAGGCTTTGCCTGCATAAATTGCGGCGCGGCTGTGCCGCCAATAAAATCCGGTACAATACGCAATCATTGCCCACATTGCCTGCATTCCCAGCATGTGGATATGGACATTGGCGACAGGCTTTGCGACTGCCGCGGGCTTATGCGGCCCATAGCCGTGGAGCTCCATAGCAAAAAAGGCCAGCAGATTGTACACAAATGCAAAGTCTGCGGCTTTTCGCGAAAAAATATGGCAGCAGATGATGATGATATGGACGCGATTTTAGAAATCATGAGGGAGGCGGCGCGAAAACCATGAAAAATCTAGCTTTTGTGCAATACAATTCCCCGGTGGTGCTTACCTTCACCATCGTCTCCTTTCTCACGCTGGTGCTGGGCAATATCACAAACGATGCATCCACATGGGCACTTTTTATCGTGTACCGCAGCAGTTGGACGGACCCCCTGGCCTATGTGCGCCTCTTTGGTCATGTTTTTGGCCATGCCAATTTCGAGCATTTCTTTAGCAACTTTCTGATACTGCTGCTGGTCGGCCCGATCTTGGAGGAAAAATACGGCTCCAAACGCCTGGTGCAAACAATGGCCTTCACCGCGCTAATAACAGGCCTTGTGCAGATTATCTTCTTCGACACCGCGCTTCTTGGCGCATCCGGCATTGTCTTTATGTTTATGATTTTGGCCAGCTTTGCCAATGTGCGGCGCGGCGGCATACCACTAACACTAATTGTGGTTTTTGTAATCTTTCTGGGTCGCGAGTTTATTAGCGGCATCACCATTGGTGACACGATTTCGCGTGTGACACATATAGTGGGCGGGGTTTGTGGTGCGGTGTTTGGGTTTGTGATAAATCGCAAGTATTTTGCGAAGAGTTAAATAAAAACCCGCAAGTTGTCATCCTGAGCACAGCGAAGGATCTTATTGAACATGAAAAGATCCTTCGCTGTGCTCAGGATGACAGGGCGGGTAAATATGCTTTATGATGTTATGTATTCGCGCTTTAAATCCTCGACCATGCTCATGTAAAGTGCTTTGCATTTGTCGGCTTCGCCGGATTCGATGTGAGCAAGGCATGTTTTGAGATATTTCTCCCAAATGTTACTGTAAGTAGTTTTTGGATTGTTTGTTGTGTCAATTGCATCCAATATCATCGGCGCAACCTGATAATATTCCTGCACAATGGCCTCGCCATCAATTTGTTTACGCAACCAATTGTCACGGAAATCGCGGAAAGCTGTCAGTTCGTAGCAGTCATCTGGAAGATTGAGGGTTTCACAGCAGGCGGTGGTGATGAAACAGCCTTTTGACGGCTGCCAATAACTAAAAGCTCTTGCGTAAATTATTGTTTTGCATGTCGGGCAGAAAAAGTTGAAATATTTTTGCTTGCAATTTCTGCAAATAAAGTACTTGGCACTCCCGAAAAGTACCCACGGGAGTCCTGTGCTTTTGCAATTTGAGCAGGTCAAGTCTTTAGTGTTGCGAGACCATGTACAATCAACACGAGGACACTCAACTATCATACCATACTTCTCTGTATACTGCCCCACTCTCGCTGCCATATTAATTCCCCCAGTCGTTTTTTGTAATTATATACCTGGGGGGGTCTTGTCAATAGCCAATTTAGAAAAACCCTTGAAAATTTCCGCAAGGTTTGCTATAATATCTGTAAAAGGGTATATGTCTTGGTTTAAGTGGCGCAGAATATTCATAGAGGTGATGCCATGCTAAACGAATATGAAATTATGTTAACATGGGATGATGAGGCGCAGGTGTGGTTTGCTAAATGCAAGGATGTGCGCGGTTTTATATTGGAGCACGAATCCTTTGATGTCTTGTGCGAAAGGGTTCGTGTGGCTCTGCCCGATTTTCTAAAAGAAATTAATGTTGACAATGGAAATATTTTGCTTAATTACAAGGTATCTCGGACAGACAGGTTGGTAGCCCATGGCTGAATACGAAAAGAGAGTAAGGAAGGTGCTGAAAGACAATGGGTATAGATTTCATCGCCAGGGCAAAGGCGATCACGAAATATGGTATAATCCGGCATTGAATATTAAGGTGACAGTGGATGGCAAAATAAAATCTCGTCATTCAGCAAATGAGATTCTGAAAGATGCAGAAATAAAGTTTAAATTTTAGGCGTGTCACTATGCTAAAATGGAAAATAATCATCATGGGAGTAGATGGGTGCTGGTGTGCCCCCTGGTCTTCAAAACCTGTGTCGGCGGTTAAAAGCCGCCTGGGTGGGTTCGATTCCCACATATTCCCGCCAAATAAAATCCCTGGCCGCTTGTCGGCCATTTTCTTTACAAATAGCTCCTAAAAAAATCAAAAAGGTATTGACAAGGGTGCTTGATGGGTGTAAAATAGGTGTTAAGGTGTTTTACTTGACAGACCAAAATGCAGGTGTGCTATGGACAATGTGCTGCGCAACACGCTTTTGTATGACTTTTATGGCGATTTGCTGACCCTTAAACAAAAAGAAATCTATCACATGTATTTTTGTGATGACCTGTCGCTAGCGGAAATTGCTGATAGATTCGGTACTAGTCGTCAAGCGGTTAATTCTTCGATAAAGCAAGCGCAGAGAAGCTTTGATGCCTATGAAGAGGTTTTGGGTCTGGTGGCACGCCATGTTTGTGCGCGGGAGTGCTTGGACGAATTGCGCAATTCCGTTGAGTCTAAAAACTATACTGAAAGCATTGTAATGTTAGCAAAATTGGAAGATTTGATTTAAATTGAGGTGGAATCATGGCCTTTGAAAGCCTATCAAACAAGCTTTCTGCTGTGTTTAAACAATTGCGCGGCAAAGGCAAGCTGTCCGAAAAAGATGTGAAAGAAGCCATGCGCGAGGTGCGTTTGGCTTTGCTTGAAGCCGATGTAAATTTCAAAATTGTGAAGGAATTTGTGTCTGTTGTAACCGAAAAGGCCGTTGGGGACGAGGTTTTACGCGGTCTTAACCCCGGGCAGTCTGTTATCAAAATAGTTAATGATGAAATGACAACCCTGATGGGTAGCACACAGAGTAAACTTAGTTTTTCCAGTAGCTCTCCGACGGTTTTCATGATGGTTGGCTTGCAAGGTAGTGGAAAAACAACTACTAGTGGCAAAATTGCGTCGCAACTGCGAAAGCAAGGTAAAAGCCCTCTGCTTGTGGCTTGCGATATATATCGTCCGGCAGCTATTAAGCAACTGCAAGTTGTGGCTGCAAATCTCAATATTCCGGTTTTTGAAAAAGGGGGTCAAAGCCCTGCGCAGACAGCCCTGGAAGCGGTAGAGCACGCTCGCGGTCATGGCATGGATGTCGTTATAATTGATACTGCCGGTAGACTTCATATTGATGACGAACTTATGGGCGAGCTGGCCGAAATAAAGTCAGCGGTGCGCCCGCAGGAGATACTGCTGGTTGTGGATGCCATGACAGGGCAGGACGCTGTGAATGTGGCCGAGAATTTTAGCGAGAAAGTCGGCATTGACGGCATTGTTATTACCAAGCTTGATGGCGATACCCGCGGTGGAGCGGCTTTGTCCGTACGTAAAATTACGGGAAAGCCGATAAAATTTGTAGGTATGGGCGAAAAAGTCGATGATCTAGAGCCTTTTCACCCCGACCGCATGGCCAGCCGCATTTTGGGCATGGGCGATGTATTGACAATTATTGACAAAGCACAGCAGGCTTTTGATGAGGATGAAGCTCTTGAATTAGAGCGAAAACTGCGTAAAAATGAATTTACACTTGATGACTTTTTGACGCAAATGCAACAAGTCAAAAAAATGGGGCCACTGAAAAATATTTTGGGGATGCTGCCGGGTGCTGGCGATCTGAAGATTGATGAAAACGACATTGACGAGAAGGCCATGGGGCATGTAGAGGCAATTATACAGTCTATGACCCCCAAAGAACGTGGAAATCCTGGGCTTTTGAACGCGTCGCGCAAGCGGCGCATTGCAGCCGGCAGCGGTCGGAACATACAAGAAGTTAACCGACTGTTAAAGCAATTTGAAGAAATGAAGAAGATGATGAAGCAATTTACAGACATGGGTAAATCGGGTAAAAAGCGCGGCAAACAGGTATTTGGCGGGCTTCCCTTTATGAAATAACACTATAGCAAACGGAGGAAAAGGAAAATGGTAAAAATTAGGTTGAAGAGAATGGGTGCAAAGAAAAATCCCTTCTATCGCATTGTGGTGGCGGATTCTCGCACGGCACGTGATGGAAAAACCATCCAAGAAATTGGATACTATGACCCTACCAAAGACCCCGCTGATATTAAAGTGGATGCCGAAGCTGCCAAAAAATGGATTGGCCAAGGTGCGCAACCAACTGATACTGTGCGTGGCATTTTGAAAAAAGCAGGGGCGATTTAGCAGAAAGAGGTGGCTAAATGAAGGAATTATTGGAAGTTATTGCTAAAAAATTGGTGGATAATCCGGGGGCTGTTTCTGTGACGGAACTACCTGCGGACAAAGGCGTAGTGCTAGAATTGCGGGTTGCGCAGGCGGATATGGGTAAAGTTATTGGGAAGCAAGGAAAAATTGCCAAAGCTATCCGGACGGTGGTGCGCGCTGCCGCTATTCATAATGATAAACATGTATCTGTGGAGATTATCCAGCAGTAAATTAAGGAAAATGGGGGGCTTTGCCCCTTTTGTATGTGATGAAAATGAATGACTATTTTGAAATTGGGAAAATTGTGAATACTGTGGGTGTTAATGGAGAATTGAAAATTTTCCCAACTACGGATGATGCTAAGCGGTTTGGACTTTTGGAAACTGTTAGTATCATTTTGAATGGTGTGCTCGTAGAGAAGACTGTGAAAAATGTGCGCTACCATCGCAATTTGGTGATGATGAAGCTGGATGGAATTAATGACATAGCGGCGGCTAATGCGCTTCGCGGCGGTGTTATTATTGTGCCACGGGCCAAAGCCCTGCCTCTTTCAGAAAACGAGTATTATCTTAAAGATTTGCTTGGTCTGGTTGTGATCACCGAGGATGGCGAAGATTTGGGCATTTTGCGTGATGTGATTTTTACCGGCGCAAATGATGTCTACGTAGTTGGTGATGGCAATTCTAAGGATCTTCTAATTCCTGCTATAGCTAAATGTATACTGTCGGTTAACATCGAAAGCAAACAAATGACAGTTCGCCTTCTGGAGGGTCTGCGCCCATGACATTCCATGTTTTAACGCTGTTTCCGGAAGTTTTTGAGGCATCAATACATTCCATGATAAAGCGCGGCGTGGAAGATGGTAAAATCGCTATAAACCTTGTAAACATCAGAGATTTCGCCATCAACGAACGCGGCCAAACCGACGGCTATCCATATGGCGGCGGGGCTGGCATGGTTATGATGGCGCAGCCTATATATGATGCCTACAAGTCGCTTGAAATCAGCTCTAGGCGCGTTGTGTACCTTACGCCGCAGGGTAGGCGGTTTGACCAGGCCCTTGCGGCCGAACTGTCCGCCGAGACCGACCTGGTGTTGCTTTGCGGCCACTACGAAGGTGTTGACCAGCGCGTGCTTGATGAAATTGTTACCGACGAAATTTCCCTTGGAGACTTTGTGCTGACAGGTGGCGAGATTGCTGCTATGGCCGTGATTGACGCTGTTGGGCGGCTTGTGCCCGGTGTTATTAAACCCGAATCTTTGAGGGATGAAAGTTTCTCTGCGGGGCTTTTAGAATACCCACAGTTTACCCGGCCGCGCACCTTTATGGGGCGCGATGTGCCGGATGTTTTGTTGTCCGGGCATCATGGCGAGGTAGAAAAATGGCGGCACGAGCAGGCCCTGGAAGCCACCGGGCGCAAGCGGCCTGATTTATTGGAGGAGAGCGATGGTTAAGCGGATTTTTGCATTTATCGGAGCGGTGGCTATTTTGATTCTTTTTTTGGTACTATTCGTAATACCTACCGGAGGGGCTTTGTGATATGTCAAAGAAAGTCACGGCTGTAACCCTGGGTTGCAAAGTGAATCTGCATGACACACAGGTGCTGCTGGCGAAATTTGAAGCAGAGGGCCATGTGGTTGTAGATAGGGCCGAAGATGCCGACATTTGCATCGTAAACACCTGTTGCGTGACCAATAATGCCGATAAAAAATCCCGGCAGGCGGTGCGGCGTGCCAAAGCCTGCGGCGGCATCGTGATGGCCGTGGGATGCGCATGCCAGGCCAATCCTGCACGTTTTGAGGAAATTGGCGCGGACATTGTGCTGGGTACGACAAAGGACTTTGCGGCTGATAAAATTGTAGACAAAACCCGCGATAGAACACGTGCTTTTTTGAAGATACAGGATGGCTGCGACAATTTTTGTACTTTCTGTATCATTCCCCACGTGCGCGGAAAATCACGCAGCCGCCCGCTTTCGGAGGTGCTCGCCCAGGCCCGTCGTTTTGCAGAAATGGGGCACAAAGAAATTGTGGTGGCGGGTATTTGTGTTGCTTCTTATGGGAATGATTTACAAGACTGTGATTTATTGTCTGTGCTGCGTCAGATTTGCGAAATACAGGGCATCCGACGAGTGCGACTTTCTTCTGTAGAACCAAATGTCATAACGCCTGAATTTCTAGGCTTTGTAGCGGGCGAACCCAAGTTTTGCGACCATTTGCATCTTTCGTTGCAATCCGGATGCGATGGGGTTTTGGCCGCCATGGGACGCAAGTATACCAGGTCGCAGTTTGCGGATGCTGTAAAGGCCTTGCGAGAGGAGTTGCCGAATGTTAGTATCACCACCGACATCATCGCGGGCTTTCCTGGGGAAACCGACGAACAACACCAGGAAACCCTTGATTTTATCACGAAAATTGGATTGGCCGCCTTGCATGTCTTTCCATATTCTGCCAAAGAAGGCACAGCTGCTGCAAAGATACCTGGTCAGCTACCCGCAGCTGTAAAAAGTCAAAGGGCAAAAGAGTTGATAAAGCTGGGCGACAAACTGACAGCGGCACACAATGCCAAATTTATTGGATGCACTATGCCGGTACTGGTAGAAAACCGCAATGCCGCAGGGTTTTACGAGGGCAAAACCACCAATTACATCCCTGTGTATTTCGAGGCAGCGGATGGTCTTGAGGGAAGTGTAGTTGACGTGAAACTGGATGCGGTTTATAAAGAAGGATTCTTCGGAGTGTTACAATATAATTAAATTTTTGTTGCAAATATTGCAAATTTGTTTAAAATGTATTATGATGGAAACTGAGGCAATGTGTTTTGTAAGTCACAAAGCGTGAGCGTGGAGGTTATAATGAGGCCGCATGACATATCAAGAAATCTATCACAAACGCAGAAAATAAGCACCATTGGCAAGGAGGGCAGACGCTCTGCCCGCGATATTTTGCTGGAGGTAAACAGCGCGTTGCTGGACAAGGGCTATGACCCTGTGATTCAGATTGTGGGCTTTATTCTCTCTGGCGACCCCACGTATATTACGGCGCACAGAAACGCCAGAAGCCTGATTGGCCGCCTGGAGCGCGACGAACTGCTGGAAGAAATTATCAAATTCTATCTGGAGAATAACTAAATGAGGATATTGGCCCTGGATTACGGGGATGTACGCATTGGCGTGGCTATTTCTGACCCGCTGGGCTGGACATCCCGCGGGCTAACAACCATAGCGCGTAAAAATCCCATAGACCTGTCCTCTAGCATCGCAAAAATAACGGAAATTGTTAAAGAACACGATGTGCATACGATTGTTATTGGCTACCCGAGGAATATGGATGGCATCGAAGGGGAAAATTGTAAGAAGGTGCTTGCTTTTAAAAGCAAGCTAGAAGCGGCTTTGCCATACATAACTATAGAATTGTTTGACGAGAGACTGACCACGGGCAGGGCCATGCAGATTTTTAATGAAGTAGATTTTAAAAGCAATAAGAAAAAGGGAAATGTTGACAAACTGGCAGCGGCCATAATTTTGCAAGACTATCTGAACCTGAAAAGCAGGCAGGCGCAGGATACAAATGAGGAGAAGAGTATGGATTTTGACGAAAGAAAATTTGATGAAGATTTTGAAGCGGATTTTGACCTAGGTGACGAAGAGCTGGAAACCATCATTATGACTGACGAAGACGGCAACGAAGTCGAATTTATGATTATTGACGAGTTTATGCACAATATGACAAATTACCTTATTATGGTAAAGGCAGAAGATGCTGATGAAGACGAGGCCGAGGCCGCTATTTTTAAGCAGGTCTCTGGCGATGAAGAAGAATATGTGTACGAAGAGATAAACGAAGAGGAATACAATGATTTGGAAGATATGTTAAAGGTCAGGATGGCCGAATTTGACATTGATATTCAGTAGTATTCGATATAGAATAGGAGAGTGAGATTTTTTTGGCTTCAAAAAAGAATAATAAGTTGAGGGTTTTTTCCTTGGGCGGACTGCAAGAAATTGGAAAAAACATCACGGTTTTTGAGTATGGCCAGGATATTATTGTAGTGGACTGCGGCATCGCTTTTCCCGCTGATGATATGCTGGGCATAGACCTTGTTATACCCGATTTTTCTTATCTTGTTAACAACAAGAAAAGAATACGGGCGGTTGTTGTGACACATGGTCACGAGGATCACATAGGCAGCCTGCCTTTTTTTCTGCGCGATGTGCAATGCCCAATTTACGCCACGCGCCTAACCCTTGGGCTTTTGGAAATAAAGTTCAAAGAGCATCGGCTGGACAATGTGGAAACACATTGTGTTAAGGCCGGAGACACAGTAAAAATTGGTAATTTTTCTGTGGAATTTATCGCAGTTACCCATAGTATTGCTGACTCTGTTGGGCTTTGTATCAAAACGCCCAATGCCACCGTTGTGCATACCGGCGATTTTAAAATCGACCATACGCCTGTTGACGGCGGACATATAGACCTACAGCGCTTTGCCGAGCTGGGCAAGCAGGGTGTAGACCTGTTTTTGTGCGATTCTACCAATGTAGAAGTGCCGGGCTTTACAATGAGCGAACGCTCTGTGGGCGAGATTTTTGACCAAATTTTTGACAATTGTTCCAAAAACAGGATATTGGTAGCGACATTTTCTTCCAATATCCATAGGATTCAGCAGGTTATCAATTCTGCTGTGAAACACAAGCGCAAAGTAGCCGTGATTGGCCGAAGCATGGTCAATACCGTGGGGTTGGCGCAGGAGCTGGGCTACATCAAGGTGCCAAAGCGTGTGATGATAGAACCTAGCGAAATAGGTAATTTCCCTGATAATCAGATAACCATTGTAACTACTGGTTCCCAAGGCGAGGCCATGAGCGCGCTTTCGCGCATGGCTTTATCCGGCCACAAGCAGGTCGCGATAAAGCCTGGTGACAAGGTGATTATTTCCGCATCTTCCATCCCTGGCAACGAGCGGGCTGTGGGCAAGGTTGTGGACGAGCTGTTTAAAAAAGGTGCTGACGTTATTTACGAAGACCTGATGAATGTGCATGTTTCTGGCCATGCCAAGCGTGAGGAGCTAAAAATCATGCACGCGCTGGTGCAACCCAAATATTTTATGCCCGTGCATGGCGAATACCGCCATCTAAAGATGCACAAGGAATTGGCGATAGACATGGGAATGAAGAAGGACAATGTCTTTGTGATGGGGCTTGGCGAGGTGCTGGAAGTAAATGGGCAGGGCGCAAAGCTTAACGGCAATGTGCAAAGCGGCCAGATTTTTGTAGATGGCCTTGGCGTGGGCGATGTGGGCAATATTGTGCTGCGCGACCGCCGCCATCTTTCGCAGGATGGCCTGATTGTGGTGGTTGTGACATACGAAGCCGCCACGGGCGAGCTTTTAAGCGGTCCCGACATTATTTCGCGCGGCTTTGTGTATGTGCGCGAAAGCGAGGATTTGATAGAGGATGCGCGTGAGATTGTGAAAAAGTCATTTTACAAATGCGAGCGCGAAAATAAATATGACTGGTTGCGTATAAAAAATACTATACGTGATGAATTGCGTGATTACATGTGGAACAAAACAAAGCGCAGCCCAATGATTTTACCGGTTATAGTTGAAATTTAAGCGCGAGGTGATTTCGTGTTAAAAAAAGTACTAAATGTAGTGAATTTTATATTTGGCAGCTTACTTAATCTTGCTATTGCGGTGGTGCTGATTGTTGTCGCGTATTCAGTCACCGTTTGGGCCTTCGACTTTGGCCAAGGGATTTTTGTGGAAGATGACTATGAGTATCGTGCGCTTGAATATGTGACGGTGGAAATTCCCGAAGATGCTAGTGGGCGCGACATTGCACGCATCTTGCGCGAGCATGATCTTATTGGTAATGAGTGGCTATTTTACCTTAACGCTGTGTTAAATGGCTCTGCAAACCATTTTTTGACAGGTCTGTCTTTTGAACTTAACACAGGTATGAGCGAATCTACTATCATGCACATGTTACAGCGGATTCCAGAGGGTTTGCAGGCGGAAGGCAATAGGATTGTTGTGCGCGAAGGGTTGACCAATTGGCAGACCGCTGATTTGGCTGCTACATTGGGGCATTTTACGGCGGAAGAATTTATGTATGAGTTGGAAGAGGGACAATTTGCTAATATTTTCCTGCGCGACATTGATGAGCGGCCAAATCGTCTGGAAGGCTTTTTGTTTCCGGACACCTACGATTTGCCGCAAAACCCCACGCCCCGCGACTTGATAGTGCGTATGCTGGCACGTTTTGACGATGTTTTTACAGGCGAAATGTGGACGCGGATTGACGAGCTTTCCGAGATTTTAGAGATGGAACTGACGATTGAGGATATTGTGATAGTAGCGTCGATTGTGGAGCGCGAGGCTGCAGTGCAAAGCGAAAGGCCGCTGGTTGCTGCGATGATTTACAATCGCCTCGCAGCGGGCATGCCGCTGGAAATGATTACCACAGTTGTATATGCCACAAATACGCGGGTAGATATGCTTACTGCGGCGGATTTTCAAGTAAACTCGCCGTATAATACCTTTAATCGTCAAGGTTTACCTATAGGGCCTATCGCAAACCCAGGGTTTAACGCGCTCAATGCCGCGCTATTCCCAGCAAATGTAGACTATTTGTTTAAGGTAGTTAACAATGCAGAGGATTTGAGTCACTATTTTACAGCAGACCGCGAAGCCTATTTGGCCGCGCAGGCACGCTATAACTTTGATACAGCAGGTGATGACGACGATGACGACGATTGATGAAAAGCTTGCGGAGTATCTGGACGGTCTTGTAACGCTTGTACCGGGGCTGCTAGGCGAATTGCAGCAAGCGGCCTATGACGAGGGTGTGCCAATAATTTCCCGGGATGTGGCCAATTTTCTATCTGCTATGATGGTAGCCAAGCGACCGAGTAATATATTGGAAATTGGTTGTGCTGTTGGCTTTTCAGCTGCTTTATTTGCAAAATTTTTGCCGATAGGCGGCCAAATTACGACGATAGACCGCTACGAATATATGATAAATCGTGCCAAGCAGAATTTTGAAGAGCTTGGTATTGCCGACAAAGTCAGTATTATTGAGGAATGTGCGTCAATTGCGCTACCGAAGCTGGCGAATGATGGCGCGAAGTTTGACTTTATTTTTATGGACTGTGGCAAGGGTCAATATATACATTTTTTGCCATTTTGTTTAAGAATGTTAACCACAGGCGGTTTGCTTGCTGTTGATGATGTGTTACAAAACGGCGATATCGCTCTGGAATGGACCGAAATCACGAAGAGGCAGCGCACTACATATAAGAACATGCGCGAGTTTCTGTCGGCAGCAATGGCCTTAGATGGCTTTGTTTCCAGCATTTTGCCTATTGGCGATGGCCTACTGTTAGTTGCAAAGGAATGATACATTTGGATAAGGTTGAATTGCTGGCACCTGCCGGAGATTTTGAGAGGCTGCAAGTGGCCGTAGCCTTTGGCGCGGATGCCGTCTATATGGGCGGTACAGCCTTTGGGCTACGCGCTGCCGCAAGGAATTTTGATGCGCAGCAAATGAGCAAGGCCATCGACTATGCGCATCAGCGCGGTGTGAGGGTATATATCACAGCCAATATTTTCGCGCACAATGGGGATTTGGACGGTATGGCCGACTATTTTCGAGAAGTACAGAAAATGGGTGCTGATGCGCTGATAATCAGCGATCCCGGTGTTTTTGCTATAGCGAGGGAAACTGTCCCTGATATGGAAATACATGTTAGCACCCAGGCAAATGTTACCAATTATGCTACTGCGCTGTTTTGGGCGGGGCAGGGGGCTTCGCGCATAATTTTGGCGCGAGAGCTTTCTTTGGGCGAGATAACAACAATTCATGAGAAAGCTGGCGACAAAGTCGCGCTGGAAGCCTTTGTGCATGGCGCGGTTTGCATGGCTTACAGCGGCCGTTGCTTCCTATCGGCCTATATGAACGACCGCGACGCCAATAAAGGCGAGTGTGCCAACAATTGCCGCTTTAAATACGCCCTTGTGGAGGAACAGCGGCCCGGTGAGTATTTTCCTATTGCAGAGACCGCCGAGCGCGGCAGCCACATCCTCAGTTCTAAGGATTTGTGCATGATTGCGCATTTGCCGGAGATGTTGGCGGCGGGCATTACAAGCTTAAAAATTGAGGGGCGTATGAAGACCCCGCACTATGTGGCTGCTACGGTTTCGGCCTATCGCGCAGCTATTGACGATTTTTACGCTGATGCCAAGATGTATCAGTCAAAAATCCCACAATATATGGAAAATTTACAAAAATCTGCTAATCGTGACTTTTCCACAGGGTTTTATATTGATAGACCCGGCGGAGAGTCGCAGGCATTTTTTGGCAAACACAGCAAAACTTATGATTTTGTGGGTATTGTGAAGGGTTATGACAGCGAAAGCGGCATTGCAACCGTGGAACAGCGCAATAAGTTCGTGGTCGGCGAAACCGTGGAGTTTCTAAGGGCCTCCGGAGAGCTGTTTTCTCAAGAAATATCGGAAATGCACGATGCAGACAATAATCCGGTAGAAGCGGCGCGACATGCGCAGCAAATGTTGAAAATACGGGTAAAAGAGCCGGTTTCGGCCTTTGACATTATGCGGGTAAAAATGCAATGATTCTTGGAATTGGCACAGACATTATTGAGATAGCCCGGGTTGCGCGGGCGATAGAGAACCAGAGGTTTTTGGCCAGATGCTTTACGCAGGCCGAAATTGAGTGTTGCAAGGCAGGCGGCGCTACCGCCGCAGAGAGTTTTGCGGGCTACTTTGCAGCCAAGGAGGCCGTGGCAAAAGCTTTGGGCACAGGTTTTCGTGGTTTTTCTCCACATGATATTGAAATTTGCCACGACAATGCCGGTAAGCCATTTGTGCGGCTTGCAAACCGCGTCAATGCGCCGCCCGGAACAATAATCCACATTAGCATTTCCCATGGCAAGGAGCATGCCACCGCCATGGCTGTAATTGAGGTGAGACCATGTACAGACGAGATGTTCGCGACGTGAGGCATCCCGAGGCCTATGTTAGGAGAAGTCCCGACAGAAGCCACAGAAGGCCTAGTGTGGCGTATCAAAGGAAATTCCCAAAAAGAAAGCTTCGTATTGAGGCTTTTTTTGCCTTTGTGTTTGTGTTGGTGATTTTATACATAATTGGATATTTTTATACAAACGCTAGGCGGCCTGAAATTTCACAAATGCGCGTGGAACTGGGCGTTATATCACAGCCCATGATCTTTAGCGGCATCATCATACGCGACGAGGCTGTGTATCATGCGTCGAATTCGGGCTCGCTGCTGTTCCATGTCGAAAATCACCAGAGAGTGCGCGCAGGCCGTGTTGTGGCCAGCATACAGGATGCAGGGGTTGTTGCTACATATCGCGCAGATCTGGCGGATATAGACCAAGATGCCGTAAATGCGCAAAGACAGCGAACCGGCGTGGCTATCAATGAAGAGGAAATAACACGGCGCAACGATGCCATTATGGAATATATTGACAGCGCGGCTTTCGGCCTCTCGGCAGGTGGCATTGGGCAGGTCTTCGCGCTGGGAGATGCCGTGCGGCAAAGCATGCAAAGCCGCAATATGCTGTATTTTAGCGACGAGCTTGCGATGCTGGATTATGCTGCGGCCAGAGAACGCGCGCTGGCCGGTATGTCCCAGGCCATTAGCGAGGTTTCGGTTACATCTTCGGGGGTGTTTTCCAATGTGGTTGATGGGCTGGAGGAGCAACTGAGTGTATTAAATATGTCGAATATTCCTAGGGAATTGATTGCTGATGCCACACGCTCGCCTGTGTTTTACAGTCCGGAGGTAGAGCCGGGAGACGCACTGTTTCGCGTTGTGCGCACCAATGACTGGTTTATCGCTGCACATATCGACCACGAATATGCTGCGGGTTGGGCGACCAATTCCGTAATTACCCTATATGTTGAGGATGGCATGTCTGTGATACCACTAGTTACACAGGTCCACAGTCTTGCAGACGCGGGGCAGGGCGAAACCTATGCCGTTTTCCGCACAAATAACGACCTAATGCGCTTTATTGACCGCCGCAATGTCACCTTCCGTCTCTCTCGCGACGCACAGGAGGGCTTTAAAATCCCCCATGCCGCCATTGTGGAGCGTAGCCGCTTCCCGATACCATCGGAGTTTGTGTTCATCGAGAATAATGTTTGGGCTGTTAACTTGCTGGTGGGCGAAAATAGCGTGCCGGAGTCGGTTGCAGGCAGCCTTAGTGCCGATGGCGAGACATTTTTCATCATGGCAGACAGCGGCAGGTTGCGTATAGGAGACACGTTGGTGATGGGGGATTCGCAGTTTCGTTTAGAGACCATTGATACTGTGCCGGGTGTTTTTGTGACAAATATCGGCGCGACTCAGTTTAGAGAGGTTTCGACGGTGGGGTTCTTTGACGAAAATACAGATTATATTATTTTAGATCCCTCACAAAACCCGAATTTACGCCTTTTCGACAGGATTGTGGCAGACGCTCGCGCTGTTTCTGACAGACTACTGCTGCATTAGTCGGAAAAAACTGTAGATACCGTAGAAAATTGTGCATATTGCCGAGAGAAAAAATAGGCATTTTTCATAATACTACAAAATTTTTGTTGACAAACCGTATGAAAACATGCATAATAGTAATACTCTCATTTTAGAGGATTCAAGGAATTACTCAAATATACTACTCGAAGAGGCTTTCAAGGAGGAAACCATGGGATTGATTAACTCTGTAAAAAATTTCGTCTTTCAAAAAGGATATGATGACGACGATTATTTGTATGAAGATGAATATGAAATGGAAGAAGATGACAGGTATCCGCGCTTACGAAATGACGATGCAGTTACATACATTGACAGCCGACGCGGCGCATCGCGGGATAGCAGCGCAGCATACCGCGCTCCGGAATATCGCGCACCAGAATACCGCCGGAGTGAAAAGAGCAGCGACACGGTGAGCCTTACTGGCCGCGCCCCTGCTACTCCGAAACATAGCGAGCAAGACAGGATTTATACCATTCCTTCCGCTACGGATGTGGACATTATCGTCTCGGATCCGCTGGTTTTTGAGGATGGATTGGCTATTTGTGACCTGCTGAAGCAGCGCAAACCTGTTATTGTGAACATGGAGAATGTGGATGTGAAAGAAGCCCAAAGAATTATGGACTTCTTGGCGGGCGTGGTGTACTGTGTTAATGGCGATATACAAGAGATTACAAGCCGCATATTCATCGTTGCCCCAGAAAATGTAAATGTCTCTGACCATACTAAGGAACACCTAAAGGCGCAGGGAATTTTCTCTCCGTTTAAGTCGGTTTTTGGCGGTCGATAGGCCATAGCAATTAAGTTGCTATTACCTGCCCAGAAATGGGGGATGTGCTTTGAATATAATACTTTCTGACGCTGTGCGCATGTTTGGCGACTTTTTCATAGTGTTGCTTTTTGTACGCGTTATCATGACTTGGATTCCATTTAACCCCGACGGCCTTGGCGGCAAGATTTTTGCCATCCTGTCTGCTTTTACAGAACCTGTTATATCGCCAATAAGGCGGCTAATACAGCGTTCGCCGCTGGGTGGACCCGGCATGATGATTGACTTTTCTCCCATGCTGGCATTTCTTGCCATACGCTTCATTACAAGCGTTTTGGCTGATATCTTGCGCAACATGTAATATGAACAAAAAACTGCACGAGCTATCTCGATTTTTAGACAAGATGCATAAATCTGATTCTGACTATTCCTTCGCGAAAGTATTGGATCAGGTTTATTTGTGCGTTGAAAACGATACTCCTAAGTTTACGGAGTTTATTGATCCCTTGCGATTGCAATATGCCCAAGTTAACTTGACTGGCTTGGATAAATTTGGTATCATTATGAATGTGGATGGCGGGTATCCCGATGCAGAGCGCAGAATGTTGGGCTTTGCGCCTAGAGACGTTGGCTTGGCGGACTTTCCTATTACTAAGGTTCTGGTGGAATATGCGGCTAAACACGCAAGCCCGGCGCACAGCGACTTTTTGGGGGCCATTCTTGGCTTGGGGCTGGACAGAAGCGTCATTGGCGACATTGTGTTGCTGCCCACATCTGCCGTAATTATGGCCGACGCACGTATTGAGGACTATTTGTTGGGCGGCCTGCACAAAGTGGGCAGGGCAACGGTTTCGGCCAGCCGTTTGCCTGATGACGCACATTTCTATGGGCTTGACAATCGTGTTGTTGATAGGGTGATTTGCGCTTCCCTAAGGCTGGACAACCTGTTGGCCGCCGCTTTCAAGCTATCGCGAGGTGATGCGGCTGCGCTGGTAAAATCAGGCAAGGCATTTGTAAATTGGCAAGAGACCAATTCCCCTGCAAAGACCGTAAAACAAGGCGATATGCTGACTTTGCGCAAGCACGGCCGCGTGCAAATTGCAGAAGTTGTTGGCAAATCCCGCAAAGACCATTTTTTGATTGACATAGTGCGATACTGAGGTGAAAAATGAAGAAAATCGGCATAATGGGCGGCACATTCGACCCTATACATCTGGGCCATCTAATAGCGGCGCAGGAGGTAACGGATAGCCTTGGGCTGGCCGAGGTGATTTTTGTGCCCGCGGGCAAGCCGCCCCTTAAAGATACCGCAAAAGTAGCATCTGCAAGGCATAGGCTCATGATGTGCATGCTGGCAACCAATGATAATGATAATTTCTCTGTGAGTACCGCAGAGATTGACCGCGAGGGCACAAGCTACACAGTCGATACAATTGCGCAGCTAAAGAGCGCGAACCCCAGCGCAGAGCTGTTCTTCATTGTGGGTGCAGATGTTGTAAGCAGCTTCCATAAATGGCGAAGGTTTGACGAAATCTTGGCAATGTGCAAAATCGCTGTCACTACAAGGCCCGGAAGTGCATTTAATATCGAGGCCATGGAAAATTACGGAGACCGAATCGTCCCTGTTACAATTTCTGACATAGATATTTCGTCCACGCGCATACGCAACATGCTTGATAAAGGTAAAGAGCCGCTGTATTTCCTGCCGAATACTGTGATTAGCTACATTCATCGAAACGGGGTGTACAGCGACAATTTCTTTGGGCATTTGACTGAAAGTCTGCAAATAGCTTTGTCGGCAGAACGTTATGAACATTCGGCTTCTGTGATGCGCGAGGCCTGCGAGCTGGGCCGCCGACATGGGCAAAACGAAATGGCCCTTGAAAAGATAATGTTGGCGGGGCTTTTGCATGACTGCGCGAAGAATTTTTGCGACGAGAGACCTTTTGCGGAAATAGACACGTTTTGCAAGGAGCATGGCGTTGTACTGGATGGCTCTTTTGCGGGTACGCCATGGCTTGCCCATAGTTTTGTGGGTGCTGTAAAAGCCAAAGCCGTATATGGCGTGGAGGATTCGGAAGTGCTGGATGCGATAGCCGCACACACCTTTGGCAAGCCCGATATGACAAATATTGACAAAATCATATACATCGCCGATTTTATTGAGCCCGGCAGGGCCGAAGATGAAGCCCGAAGCCACGCCAGGGGGCTGGCCTACGAGGGTTTGGACGATGCGATGATATTTATACTGCGTCACACTATAGAAAAGACCACGGCGCGCGGTTTGCCGGTATATCCGGACAGCCTCGCGGCGTTGGAATACTTGGAGGATAATTATGGAAAAAAATGATGCAATGGCGGCTGTAAAAGCCGCATATAATGCTGTTTCGGACAAAATGGGCGATGATATAGTGGTTTTGGATATCCGCGAGGTGTCCATTATCTCGGAATATTTTATTATCGCCAGCGCAAATAATTCTAACCAACTAAAGGCGATGGCCGACAATGTGCAGGAGAAATTGTGCGAGCTTGGCGTACCTATGCGCCATGTGGAGGGCGTGCAGAGCGCGCGGTGGATTTTGGTCGACTTTGGTCATATTATTGTGCATCTATTTTGCAAGGAAGAGCGCGAATATTACAGGTTGGAGAAGCTATGGGGCGATGCGCGGCCGATTTTGCCGGATGAATTAGCATATATTTTTTGAGAAAAGGTGAAGTGGATGGCAGAGAATAACAAGAAAAATAGCTATGATAACGAGAGCATAACCCAGCTGAAAGGCGCAGACCGTGTGCGTTTGCGGCCTTCGGTGATTTTTGGTTCTGATGATTTGGTGGGGTGTCAGCACTCAATATTTGAAATAATTTCCAATTCTATTGACGAGGCCCGGGAGGGATATGGCGACCGCATTGAGATTACGCGCCATGTGGACGGAAGCATCACCAATGTGGACTATGGGCGCGGCATACCCGTGGACTTTAATGCCGTGGAGCAAAAATACAACTGGGAGTTGGTGTTTTGCGAGCTATACGCGGGCGGAAAATACAATAACAACAATAGCGAGAATTACCGATTTAGCCTGGGTTTAAATGGCTTGGGGCTGTGCTCTGCGCAATATGCTTCACGCTATATGGATGTGAAGATTTATCGTGATGGGTTTGAATACTCTCTGTATTTTGAACGCGGCGAGAATGTCGGTGGCTTAACCAAGGAAATTGCGCGGGAAAGCCGCACGGGGACTGTGATACGCTGGCTGCCGGACGATGAAGTCTTTAAGGACATAGCCGTGCCGCTGGAATATTTCCAAGATATGCTAAAAAAGCAGGCCATTGTCAACGATGGTCTGGTTTTTGTGCTGCATGATGAAGAAAGCGACGAGACCTTTACGTATTGCTACGAAAACGGCATTGTGGACTATATTGCCGAGCTTTGTGGCGATACCGCGCTTACTAGCGCGGTGCATTTTTCTCATGAGACATCTGGGCGCGACCGCGCTGACCTTTCAGACTATCTGCTAAAATTTGCCATCACCTTTTGCTTTGACAATAATGTGAACCTTTTACAATATTTTCATAATTCTAGTTTTTTAGAATATGGCGGCTCCCCGGATCGGGCCGTCAAAAACGCCTTTGTTGCAGCAATTGACGCATGCATACGCAATGCGGGCCTATACAAAAAAGACGAAAAAAAGATTACCTTTACGGATATCGAGGACTCACTTGTGCTTATTTCCAACTCATTTTCTACTGTTACCAGCTACGAAAATCAGACAAAAAAGGCCATAAATAACAAATTTATCCAAGAAGCCATGACGGATTTTCTCAAAAAGCAACTGTCAGTTTACTTTATCGAAAATAAGGCCGAAGCCGACAAAATTGTGGCTCAGGTTCTGATAAACAAGCGTAGCCGCGAAACTGCCGAAAAAACCCGCCTCTCAGTCAAAAAGAAGCTAACGGGCGGCATGGATTTTACAAATCGTACAGAAAAATTTGTAAATTGCCGTACACGTGACATCACACGGCGCGAGCTGTATATAGTGGAGGGCGATTCTGCCCTGGGGGCTTGCAAACTGGGGCGCGATGCGGAGTTCCAGGCCATTATGCCTGTGCGCGGCAAAATCCTAAACTGCCTAAAAGCCGATTATAACAAGATTTTTGCCAACGATATCATTACGGATTTGATACGGGTGCTGGGTTGTGGTGTAGAAGTGACCGCAAAGCACAGTCGTGACCTAAATTCCTTCGACATGGACAAGCTAAACTGGGCCAAAATCATCATCTGCACCGATGCGGACTACGACGGCTTCCAAATTCGCGTACTTATTTTGACCATGCTATACCGCCTAATGCCCGCGCTAATTACCGAAAAGAAGGTGTTTATTGCAGAATCGCCCCTATACGAAATCACGGCGGGCAAGCAGACATTTTTTGCCTATACCGATGCAGAAAAAAATGCCATTGTTTCCAAAATAAAGGGAAAATACCAAATCCAGCGCAGCAAGGGTCTGGGCGAAAACGAACCAGACATGATGTGGCAAACCACCATGAACCCCGCCACGCGCAAGCTCGTGCAGGTTCTGCCGGAGGATGCCGAGGCCACGCGCCTGATGTTCGAGGTGCTGCAAGGCGACAATATCAAGGGTCGCAAGGAATTTATAGAACTGCACGGGCATAAATATATGGATATGGTGGATGTGGTATGATAAGGCGGCTTGCTGCCTTTGTGATACTATCAGTACTATTTTCGGCTTGCGGAAATGCAATGCAAGCTGACGAGCCCATGGAGATCCATGTTGCACAAAGGATGACAGGGGAAGTGATGGAAGAAATTGCCGAAGAAGTGGGGGGATATGAGTTGGAAGAAATTCTTTACACCGAAACCGAGCCAATTTTTACCAAAGAGCCGCTGCCGCAGCATATTATCGACCTTATCACCGGCGTGACCTTTCACGAGGACACGCCCTTTGGCCATGACGCGCTTACATATCTTACCATAACCTATGCCGATTTTGACGACGAAAGCCGCGTGGGACATATGATTGTGGCGGCGGAAATTGGCGAAGAGGTGCTGGATATCTTCCGCGAACTCTACGCCATACGCTTTCCAATATACCAAATGCGGTTGATTGACTATTTTGACGCGGACGATAACCTGTCGCTTGCGGCAAATAATTCCAGCGCGTTCAATTTCCGCTATATCGCGGGCACGACGACCATCTCGCGCCATGGTTTTGGTATGGCTATCGACATCAACCCAATCCAAAACCCCTATATTCGCGGCGAAACCATATTGCCAGCTACCGGCGCGGCCTATCTGGACCGCGACAATGTGCGGCCCGGCATGATTGTGAAGGACTGCCCGGTCTACACGGCCTTTACGAGCCGCGGCTGGATTTGGGGCGGAGACTGGACCACGCCGCGGGATTATCACCATTTCGAGAGGCGACCTTAGGGGAGGTAAACATATGACAAAAGGCTCGTTTTACAAATCCCATCGGCGTATAATTTTACTGCTGGTTGCATTTTCGTGCATCTCAACATTCATGGCCTTTAATTTTGGCACGGCATATGGCCTTGGGATTGGGCAAACCAATACCGGAAGTTTGGTCGGTGGAGACATTGCAATGATGGCGGGCATGTTTGGGCCGCTGGTGGGCCTGGGCGGCAGCCCCTTTATCGTGCTGACCATGCTGTCCGGCGCGGGTGCGTTGCTAAATACCGGCGCTATAAACCCTGATGCCATACCGCTTTCCGGCGCGCTAATGCACCTGCCAATCTCCAATTTTGGCATTTTCATCACATTGTTGGTCATAACCGGCGCGAAATTCCTGCTTAGCATACCCGTTGTATCAAAAATTTTCTGCGACACATTGATAGGTGTGCCGGAAGACCTTGTCGGCACAATCTGTTCGATTGGCGGCACATTCCTGCTATCATCAGTTACGACGGTCTATGCCGCCGAAATCGCGACATCGGCCATGGGCAATGTCGGCATGGCCGCCATGGTGATGACCAGCGTGGTCTCCTTTATCACCGCCGCCCTGGGCTATGCGGTCTATGCCGTGATGAAAACAATGGTTGCGGCTGTTGGCATTTTGGCCTTCTTGTTTTCGCCAATCCCCGGCGCGACAGGGCTATACACGGTTCTAAAACATGCAATCGTGGCCTCGTACACCTGGGTTACTTTGACCGACCCCTTGGTCTCGTCAATCATTGGCGTGATTTTTGTGGCGGTGGCTTGCATAGTGTTTGCACCGGCAAAGCGGCTGGAGACCTACTATAGGCGGATTTACATAATCCCATTTTTTAATGCAATTTTCCGAGAGAGACATAGAATCCCGCTGATGCCCAAGAAGCTGCCCCGTGGCGTGGCCGAAATACTGGGGCATAAAGGCATAGAAATGTGCATAGAAAGTTACTTCATGAACAAGACCTCTGCCCTGCACAAAAGGGAGCGTTGCTATCTTGTTAGGGCTGGCGAGGCCAACTATATTTTCAAGAAGCGTCTGTTTGGGAAAATAATACAATTCGAACTGCCCGAAGAGGTCTATATAGAAAAGCCGCGTATCTTTAGGTTTCTGCGGATTTTTTCGGACGAATCCATGCATGCTAGCTTGCGCAAGGTAAATTTGGTTGTTAGGCGCGAGCATGGCCAAAACTTTGGCGAGCTGATAGAGAAAGCCGGTTTTATCGACTATAACGCTATTCTTGAAGAGCGAAAGCGCGCAAAAGCCGAGGAACGGGCGCAAAAGGCCCAGGAAAGAAAAGATCAGGCTGTGAAGAAAGTTAAAGGGATTTTTGCAGGTAAATGCAAGGAATGTGGGGCAACAAAGGCTAAGGATTCTAAGTTCTGTGATGAGTGTGGAGCTGAATTATAAGCACATACAAAAACCGCCAAATTTGGCGGTTTTTGTATGTGGCAAATTAAATATGTCCATCAGCAAGCTCAAACAAATTGCCTTCGGGGTCTCTAAAATAGGCGCATGTGAACCCCCAAACATTCTGCGGTTCGCCTAAAAATTCTATGCCTGCCGCCTTTAGTCTCTCGAAGTCGCCGGCAAAATCCTTTGTGGATATAATCGCCGCAATCGTATCAGGCGGTGCGCATTCCGGCGGCTGTTCGTAGCCTTTCCACATGGATGTTGCCGCGCCCCAAAATATGGCAAAACACGGCTGCTCTCCCGTCTTCTTAACAAAATTGGTATATGGCCCATTGCGGTCGCCAAATTCCGGGATTAACCCCAACTGCTTGGTACAAAAGTCAAAATACGCGCCATAGTCCTTGCGCACCAAAATCCGCACCGATATCATGTTAAACTGCATAAAACCCCTCCTCAAATTAGTTCATAAGGTAAGTTTAACAGGCATGCACAGATGCGTATTGTAAATATGCGTCATATTTTGCATTTTTGCAGATATTCGCGTGGGGTAAGCCCGATGTTTTTCTTAAAATCCTTGATAAAATGGGATTGATCGTAATATGCGGCGGCCTCTAGGGCATGGTTTGGGTCTGCGTCGGTTGATGTGAGGATTTGCAGACAACATTGAAAACGCAAAATTGATAGCACCGCCTGGGGCGTGATGCCAAAGTGCTTCATGAAAAGCCGCTGACATTGCCTGGGGCTAAGGTGCAAGGCCCGATACAGCTCTGCGGCGGATGATGGCGGCGTGATGCTGAATGTGTCAAACATCTTTACGAAGTCATCAGGCTCTTTTTTGCCCACAAGCTGACTTAAATAGCCTCTGAAAGATTCCTTGGCCTGCTCGTATGATAGCGCGAAAAAAGCATCCATAACGAAGCTTGGGTCAAAAACATCCAGGGGCAGAAAGCTGTCCATTGCGGCCGAAGCAGGCAGGCCAGTAAGTTGATGAAAAGCCCCGGGCTTCATCCGCGCACCAATAAAACTGCGGGGCATTTGGAGGGTAAAGTTAAAATCGGTTTTGCTCATACCTGCAAATGCAATGCTACGGCTGTTAAAATTGACAACCAAATCAATGCAGCCATCCGCCACGACGATGTTGTTTATATTATTTGCATCCCCAGAGCGCGGCAACATCTCCCATGTACATATCACGAAGCTTTGAAGCGGCCCTGCGGCTTCCTCCGTGTACACGGCATGCCGGGAAAATGCGGTGTCTAGCAGATATGGCACTTGGATGGGGTAATACATTCGTAACCTCCGCGAAATTATGCCTTTGGCAGTGTAAACGAAAACGTACTACCCGCACCGGGCGCGCTCTCTAGGCTGATTTGCTCGCCATGGGCGGCCAGCATTTCTTTAACGATGGATAAGCCCAGGCCGCTGCCAACCCGCTGCCCGCGCGATGTGTCGGCTTTGTAGAACCGGTCAAAAATCTGCTTTTGAATGTCCTTGTCCATACCGATGCCAGTATCGGCTATTTCCACGCGGATTTTGCCGCCTCTTTGTGCGGTCGAAAGGCGGATCTCGCCAAGACTTGTGAATTTAACGGCATTTTCTATTAGATTGTGTACAATGCGGCTGACCTTTTCCTTGTCGGCAGTTACAATGGCGCGTTCCTCCGCAAAGTCGATGCGCAGGGCAAGGCCCGATGCCGTAATCTGTGCCTCGAAAAGAGCGACCGTTTGGCGTAACAGCTCATTGATGTCAAATTGTGTAAGTCTCAGGTCGCTGTCGGCTTCATGGATTTTGGTCAGTACAAGTATGTCGTTGGCCATGGCGGCCAGCCTTTGGGTTTCTGTCAGCACGATGTTCAGGTACTTTTCTCTGTCGGTCTCATTAACCGTGCCGTCCAGCATGGCCGTCAAAAAGCCCTGCATGGATGTTAGCGGCGAGCGCAGGTCATGGGAAATATTTGCAATAAACTCCCGCCGTGTGGTCTCGGTGTCATCAAGGCTCTGCGCCATGTGGTTAAAGGACTGTGCCAACTGGCCAATCTCGTCCTTCGCACCCGCGCCAATGCCAATACGTCGCCCAAAGCCGCCATCGGCAATCTCTTTCGCGCCGCGGCCAATGGTTGTTATGCGCCGCGACATATTGCGTGATGTGAAAAAAACAAGCACAAATGATACTGCAAGTGACAGCGCAAGCGCAAGCCAAATAAGGCGCATGGCGGCGGATGTAGCGGCGGCAATATCATCCATTGGCGAGCTCATAAACACCGCGCCCCAAAGCATATTATCCACAATAATGGGATAGCCCACCGTTAGCATTGCCATGTCGAATATATCGCCCGCTGATACTGGTAGAATCACAATTTCGCCGTTAAAAACCCGCAGCATCTCTTCATTCAACAGCATCTGGCGTATATCGCCGGTGGCAATAACGCCGTCCAGCCGACCATTGAAATAGCTTACCACAAAGGCGGATGCGCCCAGGGTTTCCAGCGTGCGCATATCGTTTTCGAACTGCACCCATGCCTGGTTTTGCCGCATGCGCATCATGCCCATGCCACCGTGCCCTGTTTGCGCCGCAAGCCCCTCCATATGCGCATACGAAGTGGCAATGCGCTGACCCTGACGCACCAGCGTATCAGCTGCCTGGTTAACAAAAAAGTCTTGCAACATAAAGTTTAGCCCAACGGCCAAAACAGCAAAGGCCACCAAAATGGAGGCCAAATATGCTGCCAATTGCTTTGAAAATATGGATTTAAACATTGCTATTTACCTCGAACTTGTATCCTACACCCCAAACGGTTTTGATGCTCCATGTATCATTGCCGTCCAGCTTCTCGCGTATGCGCTTTATATGCACATCCACCGTGCGGCTGTCGCCAAAAAAATCATACCCCCAAATGCTGTCCAGCAGCTGGTCGCGGGTGAAAACACGGTTGGGATGGGCAAGCAAAAAATACAGGAGCTCAAATTCCTTTGGCGGCAGCTCTAGCGCGCGGCCATGGTATGTGACAATATATGTGGCGGGATTGATGGAAAGATTTGGGATGTGTATGGCTTTGTCATCATCATCAGCTGGGGCGGCATCATACCGTCGCAATACGGCTTTAACCCGCGCCACAAGCTCCTTGCCGTCAAAGGGCTTTACGATATAGTCATCTGCACCCAGGGACAGGCTCAGCACCTTGTCAAAGACCTCGCCCCTGGCCGTCAGCATGATAATGGGCACATTGGAGGCCTTGCGGATCTCGCGGCACATATCGTTGCCGTCCATTTCGGGCAGCATCAAATCCAGCATAACGAGATGCGGCGAAAATTCGGCAAATTCGGCCAATGCACCGCCGCCACTATGCACCTGCCGCGTAGCAAAGCCCTCTTTGTTCAGGTACAATGCAATAAGCTCGGCAATATGCCTGTCGTCATCCACAATCAAAATTTTGTAATCAGTCATGATAGTCTCCTAAAACCGACTAAGTAGAATTTCTTCCAAAAAAATCGAAAAAGTGCGCATTGATGTATCAATTTTGCCCGGCCAGGTCTCGTTTATGTAATGAAAATCGTCCCGTGCGGAATGCATGATCCTTGTAGAAAAGCCGGTTATAACCTGTAGCCCACTATCTGACTCGCTGTGCAGGCCGGTCAAATTTACCACCGTGTGGCCCTCCCACGCAAAAATCCAATGGTCGCTGGGGCTGATGATAAAGCGTGGGTCGTTAATCAGCTCAATATCGCGCCGTGTAACAAGTTCTGCGGCGATTTCGTCAATTATCTGGGTAACTGAATTGCTACGCGGCTCTAGGTTGTAAACCCAATGCCTGGCCACCGGCCACCAGCTGCGCGCACCCTCGGGAACATCGTCCCACCAATACTGCGCGGGCACATACCCCGCGCCAAATATCAGGTAATGCCCTTCAAGCAGCGAATCGGCATTTATCATCATCACTAAATTATCTCGCTGGGCGGATGACATGGAATTTAAGAAATAATACGCACCAAAAAGCCCGGGTTCTTCTGCGCCAAAAAACACATAAACAATGGTATGATAATTGTTGCTATAAAGCATGCGCTGGGCACTTTCCAGCAGCAGGGCCACGCCGGAGGCATTGTCGCTGGCACTAGGGTAGGGCGGGCTATCATAATGGGCACCAACGATGATTTTTTGCTCGCTTTGTCCGGGAACTGTCAGCACAACATTTTGGCTTTGCCGACCCTCTCGCGGCGTGGCATCTCCCAAAAGCTGTGGAGACAGCACATCCTGCCATACACGGCCAAACCACCGCCCTGCCTGGCTTTCCACGGCAAACCAATCAAACTCCTGTATCTGCACATTGTCCGGATTATGCCCCATGGCCAGGAGTTGTTCGGCAATCCAGGTGGCAGCTTCTTTTTCGCGATATGTAAAAGGGCCGCGGCTGTAAAGATTGTCGTTTATGAATTCTAAATGGCGCACGGCCAAATAGCCGCGGGGCGGCATGGCCGCGGCCCCTTGATACTCAATCTCTTCTATTTCTTCATTCTCAACCTCATTCTCAACTTCATACACCTCTAAAGGCTCATAAACTACGGCATGCTGCTCGTATTCCGTCTCGCACAGCACTTCCTCCGCAACCTGGCCTCCGCAGGATGTAAACAAGGTTAGCACCAATGCAGCAAATATTATGCGAATAGTTGCGACACGCCTCATACATTCAGCCTCCCATGTTTAAATCATTATAACACAAAATCAGCTGTCCCGTGTGAATTTTCTGTAAACAAATCAAAACAACGACTGCTGCACATAATCATAACCCGCCCTGGAGTGCTGTATAATAGCCCGCATATCGTTAATCAGCCCCAGCCTTGCACATTCGGCATTAAAAACATCCCAAAGCTTCTTGTGTCTGGGCGAGGGGATGTTGTAGCGATGGCCATAGCGTTTTACATATTTTTCCTTTATGCCGGGAAAATGCTTGTCCAGGTGGTCATAATAATACTCTCTGTTGCCTTGGCGCAAGGTCATACCCATATAGCTGTATACAAATTTTGCGCCTGCATCCTTTGCCTGCCTTAAAATGCTGACTACATTCTCGTCTGTATCTGTGATATAGGGCAGGATAGGCGACATTAGCACGCCGCAGAAGATGCCATGGTCGGCCAGCGTGCGCAGGGCGGCGAATCTTTCGGAGCTTAAAGAGACATTCGGTTCAATAAGTTTACACAGAGCATCATCAGCCGCCGTAATAGAAAGTTTCACAATTACCGGCGAATGGCCCTGTATATCGCTAAAAATATCTGCATCACGCGCCACCAGGGCGGATTTTGTGGCTATAGACACACCAAAACCATATGCATTTATAAGCTCCAGAGAATTGCGCGTCAGCTCCAGCCGTTGCTCCAGAGGGTTATAGGGGTCGCTCATTGCACCCGTGCCAATAATTCCTTTTTTTACCTTGCGCCGCAGGTCGTTACGCACAATTTGCAGCGCGTCCTCTTTCACCTTCACAGTGTCAAAATCCACATTTCTATAGCAGTTGCTACGGCTATCGCAATAGATGCAGCCATGGGAGCAACCGCGATAAATGTTCATATTAAAATTAAGCCCAAACCATTGGTCTGGGCTTGCCGTGTTATGTACAATCTTTTTTGCGGGTACAGTTGGGATGCCTTCCATGGCTACTTCCAACGCTTTAGCGTGGGCAGATGCTCCCGCAGCAAAGTCCGGGCGCTGTCGATGTCCGGACAAATTCCTTCTGGGTTTTCGTCGTTTTTCACCATAAAAGGCGCGCAGCTTTCTATCATCTCCTCCAGCGTCTCGTTGGGATTGTTAAAAGCCCCGGCTGGAAAGCAGTAACAGCAATAGTCGTCGCTTTTGCTTCCATCGGCGTTTTTGCCAAATACATCCTCCGTGGTCATTGGCATACCGCAGCTTTGACAAAATATAGTATTTTCCATAATGTTTTCCTCCTAGTCATGTTCAAATGTCATTAAATTCCACTTTTGCACTTCGGTTTTGTAAAACCCTCTGGATACAATGGGGTCGTCTTGTGCAAGTTTCTTTGCTTCTTCCAAATCCTTTGCCTCGTAGATAACCAAAGCCCTGTCGATATGGCGCGCATCTAAATCCCCGCAGATGCCAGCGAGAAGATATCGCTCTTTGGCCAAACCCTGCAAGTATGCCATAGAATCCAGGGCATCCTGATGCATAGCCGCCCGCATCTTAACCCTAGAGTCGATTCTGACGTACAGATCGTTGCCGTCTTTTAACTTCATCGCCCGGCCTCCTTCTTGTTAATAACTTCTTTCAAGAGGGTAAAGATTATACTCTATGACTTCCTCAATCATCGATGTAAATGCCTTGGCAGACTCATTTTCTTCGGACTTGCCCATAGAATTTTCGGCATCGGGCAAAGTTTCCCAAATAATCCAGTCTGTCCAAATCCCGTCAATTGTCATTAGCTGGCGGTTGACGAAGCCCTTGCATTTAGAAAGATAGTCTTCTTGGATTTTATCTGACGCCGCCAAGAAATCTTCGGCAGATACGCCATCTTTTAGCTTGAAAGACAATATCATTCCTGTTTTTTTCCAACATTTAAGTGTTGGGAAGTATTCGTTCATAGATGCCCTTGCGGTGGCTTCGTCCGCAAAAACATCTGGAACTACATGGGGCAGACATCCCTCAATTACTTGTTGCATAGTTGCTTGGGGATAGAAAAAAGCCCCGTTTTCATAGCAAAAGCAGCAATAATCTTCATTACGGCTTCCATCGGCTTTAGTCCCAAAATCCTCCGGCTTGACCAAAGGCTTCATGCCGCATCTTTGACATTCGTTGTTTTTCATGTTGTAGCCCCTCCTTAAAGTTGATCACTATACTTGCCAAAACCGTATGGACACACCATTCGGCATAAAAAACACTTTACCAAAAATTTCTTGTTTTCTATTGCAAAAAATTTAGAACATCCTCTTTTTCCGAAGAAGGCAATGCTGCACAATGCTTCCGCAGGGCAGGCTTCAACACATTTGTTGCAGTTAGCGCAAATATCAAATTGAATTTTTTCATCCGGCATTAACTCTGCATCGGTAAGAACGGCACTAAGCCAAAGAAGATTGCCATACTTTGGATTTGTAAGCAAATGATTTTTGCCAATGACACCAAGTCCTGCGATTTCTCCAGCGTGTTTCAAAGAGATGTATCCAAATTGCTCTTTTCTTCCATTGTTCTCAATCCATTTGCCGCCTGCTGCACTTATGGCTTTTGTTTTATACCCATCAACCCCTATCCGTTTTGCTACTTTTTTCGCGATGTCGGTCATTGAAGTAAGCATTGTATTACGGCTTGTGCTATATTTGGCCGTATCGTTTAAGGTCTCTGGTGAAAATGAGACGCCCAAAACGATAACAGAAAGACATTCCGGAAGCACATCGGTGGGCCCAAAGCCGTGTGGTGCCGACCCGAAATCGCTGGAAGAGGCCACGCCAACCACATTTGCGCCTGCATCCATGCCGTATTTCTTCACAATGGAGTTGGTTAGCTTGGTTTTCATTTTACATCCCCTGTCTGCGAAAAATGAAACTAAATTAAACTTTAACACAAATAATATGACATCTGTACGTCATATTACAAAAAAATACTTTTACACATATTCATTTCCGTCCATCGAAATACAGAAGATATTTTGGTTTATTTTCAAATAACTATTGACTTAATAAGTTAATGATGATATACTATGTTTTGTGATTGACTAAGTAAGTCTAAATTGACATAAGCACAGAAGGGAGAGCGCATTATGAGCAGAGCAAAAGACCCAAAACCAGCTGACATTGATAAATTTATGAAGCTGGAAGATGATAAGCGCAACCGCATTATTAATGCGGCGATGAAGGAGTTTCGTTATGGCTTTAAGAAGGCTTCGACAGATGTTATTGTGAAAGAAGCCGGGATATCCAAGGGGCTACTGTTTCATTATTTTGTCACAAAAGAGCAGCTATACATCTTTTTGATGAGCCATGCTTCGGATTTGGTGCAGAAGAATTACTTTGATATGATGAACATGGGCAATCAAGATATTTTAGATGCTTTTTGGCAGATAGGACTGCTGATGAAAGATATATCAGAACAGTACCCATATTTGCATGATTTTCTAAAGGGGCTGGAAATCCACATATCTGATTTTCCTAATGTTGAAGAAGTTATGCTTATGGAAAAAGAACAGGAAAAGGTATATGAGGAGCTGTTTTACAACTGCAATATCGGACTGTTTCGTGATGATATAGACCCACGCAAAGCCTGCGATATAATTGCATGGACATTGGACAGTTACATTAATGACGGGGAGAAAAGAGCCATTGATGCCGGTGGTTGGAATGATGAAAACTACGAGAGCTTTCTTGAAGGCCTAAAGGACTATGTGAGCATTTTTAGAACGACTTTCTATAAATAGGAGATGCAAAATGTCAAAAGTTTTTGAATATATGAAGCCATATACATGGATGATGTTGTGCGCTACTATGCTGCTTGCATTGGAAGCGGTGTTTGCGCTGATATTGCCAAGCTATATGGCGGATATTGTGAATGATGGTGTATTGACAGGCCACTTGAATGTAATTTGGCGCAATGGTGGCATGATGTTATTGATAACTCTGCTTTCTATGGTTGCGGCTTTGATTGTGGGATATTTTACAGCCAGAACAGCAACAGGCGTGGCAAATGATTTGCGTGAAGCAGTATACAATAAAGTCCTTAGCTTTTCAAATGCCGAGGTAAATAAATTCAACACATCGTCGCTTATCACACGTACCACAAATGATATTATGCAGGTGCAAAATACATTGATGATGGCTATTCGGCAGTTTATATACGCGCCGATTATAGCCATTGGCGGCATTGTGCGTGCGCTGGAGAGAAGCGCGGATATGGCATGGATAGTTGCCCTTGCAACAGCCATTATGCTTGCACTTATGGCAATTCTGTTTTTCATTGCCCTGCCAAAATTTACGGCATTACAGGGTTTGATTGACAGACTTAATACAGTCACACGCGAAAATCTTAGTGGCATATTGGTTGTGCGGGCATTTAGTACACAACGTTTTGAGAAAAAGCGGTTTGACAAAGCGAACAAAGATTTGGCTGATACAGAGCGGTTTGTAAACCAGACCTTCGCGTTTATGACACCGATTATCATGCTGATTATGAATCTTACAACAGCCGCAATAGTTTGGGTGGGCGCACATCAGGCCAGCGCGTTTCGTGCGGACATTGGCGATATCTTTGCATTTTTGCAATATGGTATGTTGATTATTTTCTCGTTTTTGATGATATCTATGATGTTTATTCTTGTGCCGCGCGCTGTTGTGTCTGCCAATCGCATCAAGGAAGTGCTGGAAACTGAGGGCAGCATTATTTTTAAAGATGACCCTGTGCCGTTTCCAGAAAATTTCAAAGGCATGGTTGAGTTTAGGGACGTGAGTTTCAAATACCCGGATTCTACAGAGGGTGATGAAAATGTGTTGAATAATATCAGTTTTACAGCAAAGCCCGGTGAAACCACAGCCATTATTGGTGCAACAGGCTCTGGGAAAACGTCGTTGTTCAAACTGTTGCTTCGTTTCTTTGATGTGTCCTCTGGCGGAGTGTATATAGATGGCATTGACATTAGGGATGTCCACAAAGAGGAACTGCACAATAAAATCGGCTATGTGGCGCAAAAGGCGACCCTTTTCACAGGAACGATACGCTCAAACCTACTTTATGCCAACAAAGATGCGGCAGATGAGGCGATTGCAAATGCTGTAAGCATATCGCAATCGGAAGCATTTATCGATGAAAAACCCGATGGCTATGAATCCAACGTAGCGCAGGGCGGCTCTAATTTTTCTGGTGGTCAAAGGCAAAGGCTTTCAATTGCAAGAGCATTGGTAAAAGATGCGCCAATAAATATGTTTGATGATAGTTTTTCGGCATTAGATGTAAAAACCGATGCACAGCTTCGCGCCGCTCTGAAAGAAAAAATGGGCGACAAGACCACGATTGTGATAGCACAGCGCATTTCATCTATTATGGATGCAGAGCAGATTGTTGTTCTGGACAACGGTAGAATTGCAGGGCTTGGGACACATAGAGATTTGATGAAAGATTGTGCGGTATATAGAGAAATTGCCGCCTCGCAGCTTTCCGAAAGTGAGGTGGGCGTATGAACGAGTACAACGAGCATAAGAAAGAGCAAAGCGGCAGCGACATGGCAGACATGATGGGCATGGGCAGCCAAGGTGTTGCAGATAAGGCAAAGGATGTCAAAAAGACAGTTAAGCAGTTGTTAAACTACCTTGCCCCTCACAAAATTCCGATAGTTGTTGTAATTATTTTTGCTGTTGTGTCCACGGTTTTTGCGGTAGTTGGCCCTCGTGTTATGGGGCGTGTTACGACCATCCTTGCGGATGGCATAGTAGCACATTGGGGCGGCACAGGTTTGTTAACGGATTTTCGCCAGATGGGTACGCTCACAGCGATATTGATAGGACTGTATATCGTCTCTGCTATCACAAATTTCTTTCAAGAAATTATTATGGCGCGGTTATCTGTAAAAGTGACCTACAATTTAAGAGAGCAAATATCTGAGAAAATGCACAAACTGCCCATCAATTATTACGACACGCGAAGCCAAGGCGAAATTCTATCCCGCGTCACAAACGATGTGGATATGATTAGCCAGACATTGAGCACGAACCTAACCCAGCTGATAACAGCGGCAACTACGCTGATAGGCGTGTTGGTAATGATGCTCTCGATAAGCTGGTTGATGACGGTCGCTGCGCTGGTTATCATCCCCGCATCTATGATGATTATGGTTGCTGTAATGAGTAGATCCCATGTGTTTTTTAGCAAGCAACAGGAAGCGATGGGCGAATTGAGCGGCATTGTGGAGGAAACATACAGCAGCCACAATGTTGTTCGGGCATATAACGGCGAAAAGGACGCGGCACAGAAGTTCGCCGAAGCTAACAACAAGGTGCGCTCCTCTGGCTGGAAAGCACAATTCATGTCAAACATCGTAGAGCCAATTTTCAATATGGTTGGCAATCTGGGTTATGTTTTGGTGGCTGTTATGGGTGGATTCTTGGTGGTGCAGCGCACAATTACAATTGGCGATGTGCAGGCGTTTATCCAATACATACAGACCTTCACGCAACCCCTTGGCGAAATAGGTGCGGCGGGCAATATGCTACAGGGCACAATCGCCGCCGCCGAACGTGTATTTGAATTTTTGGATGAGGAAGAAGAAGTTGCTGACCCAGAAACATCAGCGCGCAAAGAGAAATACGAAGGGCGTGTTAGCTTCCAGAATGTAAAATTTGGCTACAGTCCCGATAAAATCATTTTGCTTGATTTTTCCAAAGAGGTATATCCCGGCCAAAAAATTGCCATTGTTGGGCCGACAGGCGCAGGGAAAACTACAGTTGTTAAGCTATTAATGAGGTTTTATGAGCTTAACGGCGGCAAAATTTTGATAGATGGTATAGATTCCACGGACTTCACCAGAGCGCAATTGAGAGATGTTTTTGGGATGGTGCTACAAGATACATGGCTGTACAATGCCAGCATAATGGAGAATATCCGATATGGCTCGCCTGATGCAACGGAAGAAGAGGTTATAGCCGCCGCCAAGGCCGCACATGCCCATAATTTCATCAAAACGCTGCCGGGTGGATATGACATGGTTCTAAACGAAGAAGCATCAAATATCTCCGCAGGGCAAAAACAGCTTTTTACAATCGCAAGAGTGATTTTGAAAAATCCAGCTATATTGATTTTGGATGAAGCCACAAGCTCTATCGACACAAGGACAGAAGTGTTAATTCAAGGGGCAATGAAGCGACTTATGCAAGGGCGCACCAGCTTTGTGATAGCCCACAGACTTTCTACTATACGCGATGCAGATGTTATCTTCGTGATGAAAGAGGGCGACATAATAGAGCAGGGCAACCATGAGCAACTGCTAAAACAAAACGGCTTTTATGCCGACCTATATAATTCACAGTTTGATGGGGAGGATGCAGCATAATGAGTGATGTTGTTAAGAAAGATGATAAGAAAGAAGTGAAAAAGAAGGGTAAAGGCAAAATCATAGCTCTATTACTAACGCTGGTATTAGCAGGCGGCGCAGGTATTGGCGGTTACTTTATATGGAACAGCGCAGGGTATCTTACAACCGATAATGCGCGTGTAACAACGACATTGGTAGGCATAACACCATCAATCCCCGGCACGTTGGAGCGTTTTAACATTTACGAGGGACGTTATGTGACTGAAAATGAGATTATCGGCTGGGTAGAGGGCGGCGAAACCATGCGTGCGCCATTTGATGGGCTGGTGATACAGATCAGCGCAAGACAAGACCAGCAGGTGTCACCGATGGAGCATATAGCCATCATCGCTGATACCAATAATATCCACATCCAAGCCAATATTGAAGAAACCGATATTGCAAGGATTCACAGAGGCCAGCGCGTTTATGTTACAATAGATACATTTGGCAATCACCAGTTCACAGGCTATATTTCGGAGATTAGCCGCATAACGGCAGCAGAGCTTACAGGCCAAGCAATGTTTTTTAACACAGGCGGGACATTTACGAGGGTGACACACTTGATACCCATAGAAATCACCATTGAGGACGATGTAAACCTAGACAATTTCATCGGCGTAAACGCTAGAGTGCGTATTCCGCTTAGATAATTTCGGGAGGTAAGGGATTATGAAAAAAATTTTTGTAGCTATAATCGCTATTAGCCTGTTGGGCGTGTTTGGTGGCTGCGGCTCTACTGGTGTCGTTGCGTTGCCAACAACAGACCTTGCAGCAATGCAAACTGCAACATCGCTTGATAGAATAACGGTGCGTGGTGCGGTAGAGAGCGTAACCAGCAGAAATATTTATTCTCATTTGGGTTTTAATGTAGAGGGTGTCTATGTAGAGGTCGGTGATGTTGTTACAGCAGGGCAAACATTGGCTGTGCTGGACACCACAGATTTGGAATTTGCCATAGCCCAATTGCGGGTTGAGATTGACATGGCACAGCGAAGCAGTCAGATTGCTATAGGCGACAGCCAAAGGATGCTTAATGAAGCGACAGCCAATCTAGCCAACAACACAAATATGAGGATTCTACACGCCGAGGCCGCATTGAACGCAGCAGAAATGAATTTAACCGAAGCACAACGAGGCCACACAACCTTCCTTAGTGATTACGAGGACGGAAGCGACGACCGCGTGCTGGGTGCTGAAATTGCGCTGCAAAGTGCAGAAAGTGTCCTCATAAGCGCACGGAATGATTTGGGAGTGCTGGAAGATGCACATGGTCGCTTGCAAATTATGTATGATGCAGGGTTTTTGCCAGCCGAAGAACTTCGCCAATCCGAAAATGCACTAACAATGGCACGAACCCTATATGAAAATGCTACGACTGCTTATGAAAACGCCACCACAGCGCAAGGCCGCTCTTTGGTGCATCAGGGTCGCTCCATAGAGCAATCGGAAGCCATGCTGCAATCTGCGGCCTCTGCCCAAGCTACTGCACAAGCATTATTAAATGCCGAGCGCAACGCTGCCCAGCAAGAGCTAGAAATGCTACGCTATGCCGCCTACAACGCAGAGATTGCCTCCAACTTTGAAGGCATGGAGATTGCACTTGCACAACTGGAAAACCAATTGAATGATGCGACAATTATTTCGCCAATAAGCGGCACGGTTACGGCTGTTATCGCCAGAGAAGGCGCGCCGGGCATGGGGCTGATGTTTGTTGTGGAAGATACAGAAAATTTGCGTATTATTACTGCGTTTAGAGAATACGATATCGCGATGATATATGAGGGCATGGAGGTTGCAATTACGGCTGATGCAACAGGCGCAACTGTCCACAACGGTATTATCAATCGCATAAATCCTGCCGCCACAGTTGGTCTGCCTATCGTGGAATTTGAAACAGAAATACTTATCATATCAGCAGATGCAGGCTTGCGGATTGGCATGACCGCAAGAGTAGATTTGGAGGTGTCGCAATGAGAAGATTGATTAGCGCATTTTTGTTATTAGCAATCATACTATCTAATCCTGCACAAGTTCTCGCCGGTACAACGGAAAATGTCGCAGCTGTTCCATATAATCAAGCCGTGCAAATGGCCATCGACAACACATTGCTTGGGCGGGATATAAATTCGCAAATCAGCAATATACAAATGCTTCATCGAGATTTGCGTGATGAGATATCAAGGCTTGAAGGGGGCGCAACATCATTTAACCGCGATAGAATTAATTTGTTACGAGATGAATTGATAGACCTTAACAATATGCTAACAATGGCAATAATGCACCAGTTCAATATGGAACAATCCATTGGATTTTCTATGGAACGTCTTCTTGGGGGCTTGATAAGCATTGAAGAAGAAGGCGCAGACGCTTTGGTTAGCGAAGCCTTGTTTGCCGTTATGGCTAACATGGGTGTGATGCAAGGTATGGGTGGCGATATTGCGATGATTCAAATGCAACAAGCCCTAATTGCCGATGAAATACAGCGTCTGCAAGATGAAACAGGATTTAGGAACATCTTGCGCGAAGCTCGCAATAGCCTTAGCGAATTGGAGCGACAGATTGATAGATTATACTTGCATCAAGAGCAGGCAGAGCTTATAATTGAGCTTATGCTACGCGGCATTATAGTTGACATGGCAGAGCAATCTTTACAAATTTCAGCCATAGGGGCGCAGCTTGCTCTGGCAGAGGAAAATCAGCGTCGTCTTGAGCTAAGTTACGAGCTAGGCTTTATAAGCAGGCACGATTTCGACACTTCAGAGCATAACCTCGAACAAAGCCATGCACAATTAGATGTGCTCGCTCGCAACCGAAATATCTCGCGCCAAAATCTGAATTATTTACTTGGCTTGCCGCTTTTTCAACCAACTGTGATAACATTTAGCCGCCAACTGCCACATATACCGCAAAATCCAGCAGGACGAATTGCGGAAGTTGCATTGCAATCCCTCACTATACGAGCTTTGCAGATTGATGTTGACAGCGCGATGGGCGCAAGGCGAGCATATACAGGCAACGACCGCGACATAAATATAAGCGCAAATGACAGGCAGCGTGCAGTAAATAATGTTGCTACTGACAACAACAATATTGCTGCTATCAGAAACCGAATTGGATTGCAAGATGCTGTGGAGCGTGCCGAGCTAGGCTTGGAGCAAGCCATGCGGACAATGGAAGCAAATCTGCATCGCGCCTACGCTAATTTTGAGGGTTTGGCTGCCCATGAAACCACATTGCGTAGAGAGCTGGCCCAAGCCCAAGCTGTATTGGAAGCGGCAACTGTTAGTTTTGAGTTGGGGCATATAACGCGCCTTGATGTGGATGAAGTGCAGTTGGCAATTCTTCTTATCGAGCAGGATATCGAGAGAATCCTCAATCAAAAATGGGTGCTGGCATTTATGTTGGAAAATCCATCGTTGTTGCAGTAGACGTATATCAAATTTACAAATATTTTTCGTAAATTTTTCGGGATTTGTTTTTTATCATCTCGCGGAAATGTGAGGGCTCTAAAACCTCGATATATTCGCCAAAGGATAACACAAAGCCATAGACCCAATTGTCCACAGACCATTCAACGGTAACATCCAGGCTACCATCCAGCTGCTTTTCTATCATGCTCTCGCTAAACTCGTCATAGGCGCGATAGGCCATCTCTGGCGCGATGCGCAGTTTGAATGTGATGTAATCTTCCCATTTCTCGTTGCCTGTTTCAGCATCAGCATCGGACAAATCTCGCTCCACAAAGTGTTCTACGGTTACAACCAAATTTTTTACCCGCGACAGCTTATAAACCCGCATGTCGTGCTTTGTAAGACAAAAACCTCGGACATACCATGCGCGAGACTTGAACCAAAGTTGCACGGGCTCTACACGGCGAAAAGTCTTTTCGCCGTATCTGTTAAAATAGTCAAACTCTGTAATGCGACGCTGTAAAATGGCGGCCTTGAAGTCCTCAAAGGAGGTATCGCACCAGCTCCAGTCAGAAAAATCGACCTCCAGCCAGTTGGCGGCCGGCCTGTTAAAAATTGTGGATAACTTTCGCAATATCTGACTGGTCTCTGCGGGGTAGATGTTAGACAGACCATGCAATGCCGCCAAAATCTCGTTTTGCTCCTGTTCGCTAAGGATGGATTTGTTCAACACAAAATCGGGCAGAAGACTAATGCCACCGCCCTTGCCTTTTTCTGTATATACAGGAATCCCAGCTAAACTAAGAGTATCAACATCGCGATAAATTGTGCGCGTAGAAACGCCAAACTGCTCAGCCAATTCGCGAGCAGAGACACGTTTTTTGTGCAATAGGATGTAAATTATTTCAAATAGTCTGCTAATTTGCATTGCGCTTTCCTTTAACTTTTAGTCGCACCGTACGAAGAAACTTGGATGCTCCGGGATAATCAGCAATGACCTCTGCATACAGCCCCGCCGCGCTTTTGCCGTAGTTTTGGCTGGAAAGATGCCCGATGGAGGACAATGCAGACGCGGCGATACGGTTTTTTTCGACATCATTTGTTAGAACATCAACCACTAGTTGTGGCAAATCCGCATCGTTGTGGAAGGTATAGCCGGTTTCGTCGTGTCGCACCAGATTCTCGATGCTCTTATCAAATTTTGCGATTACGGGCAGCCCTGCGGCCATTGCTTCCACATAAGTAAGCCCCTGGGTTTCTGTTACAGACGCGCTGATAAAGGCATCTCCCAGCTGGTAATACATACCAATTTCGCTCCAAGGCTTCGCGCCTGTAAAGATGACATTATCGTCAATTTGCAAGCCCCTCGCCATCCCCTCCAGCTCTGCCCGTGCAGGCCCATCGCCTACGATGACAAGCTTTGTTTCCGGTAGCATTTCAAGGATTCTCGGCATTTGTTTAATTACCACATCCAGGCTCTTTTCCTTGCCGATGCGGCCAATAGATAGCAAGATACGCTCATTAGGCAATATGCGCAATGATTGCTTTAAATTTTCTATGCCAATAGGGCAATGTGACTGTGCATCGAAAGGTGCAAAATCAATGCCTGTAGGTATTACCCTTATAGGCCGCCGCACCCCATAGCTTTGCAAAAGCCCCTCGGCCTTTTCTGTAGGTGTAATAACAACCCGCGCCCTATTGCAAAAAATTCTAGAAAACCGCCGGGCCATTTTGGGCGTGATAAGATGCCCACCGGCTACATAATGCACATATTCCTCCCACATTGTATGGTATGTATGCACAAGCGGAATCCTAAGAAATTCCGAGACGATTTTGCCAAAAATACCAAGGGAAAATTCAGAATGTGTATGCACAATATCCAATTTAAGCCTGTGCATTTTTACTAACACATTGGGCGGATACAATAGCCCCACACGATGGGATGGCAAAAATGCAAAGGGCATGGAGCGCATGCGAAAAACACCGGGTTCTCGCGTTGCCCGCGGGTCGGTGGTGGTAAAAATATACACATTATGGCCAAGCGCGGTCAGCTCGCTTCGCAGCAGATGCACCGATGTGGCAACACCATTAATCTGCGGAAAATAGGTATCGGTAAAAAGGCCTATATTTAGGCTTTGTTTTGGATTTTCAGCATTGCTCATGCGCCGGCCTCCTTCAGAAGCGCGTCAATATGCTTTGCCGCTATGTTTTTGCCGGGCATGGCGGAGGCCTGTGTGGTAGTTAACAATTCTTTTAGTGATACAAAATTTCTAGATTGATAGTATATATCCGCCAGCAAAGTGTAGGACTGGCTTAGCTCTGAACCTGCTCGCACAGACTCTTCCAGCACCTTCTGTGCCTCTTCGCGCCTATCGGCATTTATCAAAGCTTCGGCCCAAAATCGCATTGCATGTATAAAATTGGTAAAATTCTCCTCATATTTGGCTACATTGTCCAAATTGGATGGCCCAAACATCTGTTTTAGCTCTACATTAGAATACTGTCTGTCAAATCGCAGCATCTTTTTTTCTGCCGCCGCCACAACCTTAACCTGCCACATATAGGGCGACACAGGCTTTGCCATATCTTCTTCGCTATATTGCGTAATGGGCAAATCAGATAAACTAACAGTATAAAAAAACTCTTCGCCAATATCCTTGTGCCTGGCCAAATTTGCGGCATCGTCCGCATCCATCATATCTTTCGTGCTTTGCCGTGCCTTGTCCAAACGTTTGCGCTCCGCAACCTTAAAAGCCACGGTAATAACAACCACCAGCACCAAAATCGGCACAACGCCCCGCAGCACATTAGCCATCAAATTTTCCGCAAAAACCCCATCAAAAACCATGCCTATCATCCTCCCTGTGACCTTACTATAATTTAATATATCACATTTGCGAGGAAATTAAAAGCCAAATTTACTTATCCATTTGATTTAAAACCTGCCCCATAATCTCTATACCGCGCTCCAGCTGCTCATCCCGCGGCGACGAGAAGTTAATGCGTATATACTGGGATTTTTCGGTAGGGTCAACAGAAAACGCGCTGCCCCAAACCACGGCCACGCCGGCATCTAGGGCTTTGGCACAATATTCCATTATGTCGATATGCTCCGGCAGGCGAATGAAAACATACAGGCCGCCTTCGGGCTTAACATAGGCCACTTTGTCGCCCAGATGCTTCTCCAGCATGTCAAAAGTCAGTTGCAACTTGCGTTTGTAGATTTCGCGCACCTTTGCAATGTGATTTTTAAGCCCAAAATTCTTCATGTATTCATAGATTATCATTTGGCTTAGCTGGGGCGTATGTACATCGCTGGCCTGCTTTGCAACCGCCATTTTGCGGGCATAGGCCTCGGCCAGATGCATAAAACCAACGCGCAAACCGGGCGAAATGGTTTTGGAGAAGCTACATGCATAAAGCACGATGTTTTCGGTGTCCAGAGACTTTATAGACGGGATATGGTCGCCAAAATAGCGCAGACGGCCATATGGGTCGTCTTCCAAAATAAGGGTATTGTATTTTAAAGCCAGCTGGTAGACAGCCTTACGCTTTTCCGGCGACATTGTCCAACCCGTGGGATTTTGAAAATTGGGGATAACATAGATAAAGCGGACATTTTTTTCGCGCTTCAGGGCTTCTTCCAATTTTTCCAGATTAATGCCGTCAAACTCCATGTCCACACCTACAACATTGAGACTATAGGAAGAAAAGGAATTGAGAGATCCGATGAAAGTAGGGTTTTCTGTGATTATAGTGTCGCCTTCATTGCAAAAAATCTTGGCGCACAGCTCTATGCCCTGGGTTGCGCCGGATGTGATGACAAGGTCGTTGCCATCGTTTGATATGCCAAGATGCTCTTCCAAAAAGGCCTTTAGAGTGTCGCGAAGAGGGCCATAACCCTCCGAAGGGCCATATTGCAGGGCTGTAACGGGATTTTCTGATAAGATTTTGCGCGAAAGCTCTGCTACTGCATCTGCCGGGAAGGTGTCCGGCGAGGGGTTTCCTGCTGCAAAAGCAATGGCCTTGCCCTCGCCGCACTTTTTTAGGATTTCGTACACGGCGGCGGGCTCCAAATTAGCAACTCTGTCTGCAAACTGCATGTTCATAATATTCCTCCTTGGAAAAATAATGAAAAGTTTCACAACCACAGTTTCATTATAATTCATTTTCCCAGCAATGTCTACAACGGATTTGTTAGACTTGCCCCTTGACTTTTATTCGGAATTTTACTATATTAGTACTAAGGAAATATGTTAAGAAAATAGCAATGTTAAGGGGGATAAATTTGTGCTAAAGAATTTTGACGATTTGAAAAACAAGGTATTGCAAATCAAGAAAAAAAAGGTAATTGCACTGGCCTGCGCGGCGGACGGCGCATCGCTGGAGGCTCTGCGCGATGCCGAGCGCGAGCTGGGTGTGGACTATTTGCTGATAGGCGACACTTCAGCCATTGCAGAAGCCGCGAGCAAGGCCGATTTTAAGATTGACGCGGAAAAAATCATACAGGCCGATGACGAGATATCCGCCGCTGAAATCGCTGTAAACCTGGTGCGCGAAGGCAAGGCCGATATATTGATGAAAGGTAAAATGCAAACATCATCGCTGTTAAAAGCGGTTGTGGACAAAGAGCGTGGTATACGCATGGGCGGCCTGATGTCCCATATGGCCGTGCTGGAGTGCCCTGCCTATCATAAATTGATATATATTACTGATGGCGGAATGGTGACACAGCCGGATTTGGACCAAAAGCGCGCCATCTTGCAAAACAGCGTGGATTTCCTGCGTCAAATGGGGTATGCCGCGCCAAAGGCCGCTATTTTGGCTGCCGTGGAGGCCGTTAACCCCAAGATGCAAGAAACCGTGGATGCGGACGCGCTGGCGCAGGCAAATAAATCAGGCGAAATAGCTGATTGTATCGTGGAAGGCCCGCTTTCCTTTGACCTGGCCATCTCTGCCGAATCCGCCAAAACCAAAGGCGTGGAAAGCCAGGTGGCAGGCGATGCTGATGTTTTCCTGCTGCCGGATATTGCCGCGGGCAACATCATGTCCAAAGCCCTGATATACCTAGCAGGTGCGAAAATGGCGGGCTGCATCCTTGGTGCAAAAGCCCCCATTATCGTAGTATCGCGTGGTGCAGGAGCCGAGGAAAAGATGCTATCCATACTGCTGACCATGGCCGTGTAGGGGCGAGCTGTGCTCGCCCGCTTTTGGAGGAAAACGGCTGTGCCGCGGAGGATAGCGATGTGGATTTGGTGATAGAGACCGAGCCGCACGTGCGAGGCTGGGATTTTGGTGGAATCCACATGGATGTTGCAGAATGTTTGGAGAAGAATGTAGACCTTAATTCCGCGCCAAGATGTTGTGCCCGGAGGAAGAGTGGATATTGAAGCGACGCGAATGGGAATGGTGATTTATGAGAGATGATATCAAGTATATCGCTAGAATCAATAAATATTGCCATGAAGTTTTAGGATGCAATCTGTGAAAGGCGGAAATAACGCCACAAGCTGAAAAAGTAGCGATGTACCGTTGCTTCGAGGCAAGGACGCGCTTATGTACCATCGCAAGCGTGGTATGTGTGTGAAATTTATATTCGGCACAGGAAGGAATTGTAATAAGTGGTTTATGTTAAAGAGGTAAATATGTAGTAGGAGGGATAAGATTATAATGAAATTTGCAGATATGCAGTATGTTAGACCTGAATTAGAGCAAACATGCGCAAAATACCAAGAGCTTATTGAGAAGTTTAAGGGAGCGCAGACTGCCGAGGATTGCTTTGCAATTTATAAGGAAATAAACGGCCATAACGAATGGGTAAGCACCATGTTTAATCTTGCTTATGCGCGCAAAAGCTTGAATACCAAGGATGAATATTATGCGGCTGAGTATGAATATTTGGACGAAATAGAACCCGAGCTTGAGGAAGTGAAGCAAGAAATTTCTAAGGCCATGCTCGAATCGCCTTTTCGTGCAGAAATGGAGGCAGCCTGGGGCAAGCTGATGTTTGTAAATCTTGAAATGAAGCTTAAAACCTTTAGCCCTGAAATCATTGAAGACTTGCAGGAGGAAAACAAGCTTGGTAGTGAATATTTCGACTTGTGGATCTCTGCTGAGTTTGAGCTCGATGGCAAGACTATGAACCTGCCCGACATAGAAGTTTATTTTGAAAACAAGGACAGGGAAGTTCGTGTAGCTGCCTACAAAGCAATGTCTGACTGGTATATGAGCCATGCAGAAAAGTTTGACACTATTTTTGACAATCTTGTAAAACTCCGCACAGCCATGGCAAAAAAACTTGGTTACAAGAGCTTTACAGAGCTTGGCTACTACCGTATGCAGAGAAATTGCTATGACGAAGCCATGGTTGCAAAGTTTCGCCAAGGGGTGTTGGAGCATATAGTTCCGCTTGTAACAGCTATAAAAGCAGAGCAAGCCAAGCGCATAGGTGTGGACAAAATTGACACGGCAGACCAAAAATTTAATTTCCCTGACGGCAACCCAACACCCAAAGGCACGCACGACGAAATATTTGCTCATGGCAAAAAGATGTATGCCGAGCTGTCTAACGAAACAAGCGAGTTTTTTAACTTTATGCTAGAAAATGATTTGATTGATGTGCTTAACAAGCCTGACAGGGGCGTGGGCGGTTACATGACAGAGTTTGCAATTTACAAATCCCCATTTATTCATGCAACTTTTAGTGGAACGAGTGGCGATATTGACGTGCTTACCCACGAGATAGGACATGCCTATGCAGGTTATGTAGCAAGGGATATTTACCCCTATGACCTGCAAGAAGGCAGTGCAGAGATAGGTGAAATACATGCTATGGCTATGGAATTTTTTGCATGGCCGTGGATGGAGGGTTTTTTTGGTGAGGACACTACAAAGTATTACCATAGCCACCTGTCTGAGGATTTAGACTTTTTGCCCTATGGGGTGATGGTAGATGAGTTTCAGCACATTGTTTATTCCAAACCCGAAATGACACCTGCCGAGCGCAATGCACTTTGGCTTGAGCTTGATAAAAAGTATAGACCTTGGCATCACACGCTTGATATACCGTATTATGCGCAAGGTCGCAGTTGGCAGGAAGTAATACATATTTATCGGATGCCCTTTTACTATATTGACTACTGCCTTTCGGGCATTATGGCATTAAGTTTTTGGGCATTGAACCAAAAAGATCATATGGGTGCGTGGGAAAAGTATGTGCGCCTGGTAAAGTTTGCTGGAACCAAGAACTTTGTAGAGCTTGTTAGCGACAGCGGTCTGCCTACGCCCTTTGAGCCGCAAAACTTGAAGATGGTTGCAGATATGGCAGCGGAATGGCTTGAAAAAAATAGAATATAAAGGACAGTATATAGAGCATAGAGCGGATTCAAGCGTTATTTCCGCTCTTCACAGATAACACCATAGGATTTGTTAGAGGTTATGATTTCAAGTGGTCATAGCCACATACCATGGCGAAAAATCATGGGTATCAGGGATGTTATATTGCACATGATTATGAAGGGATTAATTGGGAGACGGTCTGGCAAGTGATTAAGGGAAACATCCCCGAACTACTAACATACACACAAGAAATACTAAATGACATAAACCAACAGGAGGAGAATCAATGAGAATGTTGATGACAGGCGACGAGGCCATAGCCCGCGGCGCGTATGAGGCAGGGGTACATTTTGCTTCGGCATATCCCGGCACACCCAGCACGGAGATTTTGCAAAACATGACCCAATACGAAGAGGTTTTTTCGGAATGGGCACCAAATGAGAAGGTTTCGCTGGAGGCCGCCGCGGGCGCGTCTATAGCGGGTATGCGCAGCATGGCATCCATGAAGCATGTGGGTGTTAATGTGGCGGCGGATGCACTGTTTACATTTGCCTACACAGGCGTAAATGGCGGCTGTGTGGTTATAACGGCGGATGAACCCGGCATGCACAGCAGCCAAAACGAGCAGGACAACCGCTATTATGCCCAGGCTTCCAAAATTCCTATGCTGGAGCCATCTAATAGTCAGGAATGTATAGACATGATGAAGCTGGCCTTCGAGCTTAGCGAAGAATACGACACGCCGGTGCTTATCAGAATCACCACGCGCATTGCCCATTCTAAGAGCATTGTGGAGCTAAAAGACAGGGTAGAAGTGCCCATTCGCGAATACAAAAAAGACATAAAGAAAAATCTGCCTGTGCCTGCCGTGGCCTTGGGTCTGCGCATCCGCGTGGAAGAGCGCATGAACAAGCTGGCGGTATACACAGAAAAAACCGACCTTAACTATATCGAAAAAGGCGGAGACATCGGCGTTATAGCAAGCGGCAAATGCGTTAATTTTGCCAAAGAAGTCTTTGGTGATACTGCTACATATCTAAAGCTGGGCTTTACATATCCCTTACCGGACAAGCTTCTGGATGAGTTTTACAAACAAATTGGCAATGGCAAGGTTTATGTTATTGAAGAAAACGACCCCTGGCTGCAACATTGGGTAGAGCGCAGGGGCTACAAATGCATTGGCAAGCCAACCATACCGCCTTATGGCGAAATGACCCCTGATGTGCTGCGCAAAGCCATCCATGGCGAAACCCTGCCAACACTAGATGTTTCGCCTGATATGTTTGTGCCTAGGCCACCGATTTTCTGCAGCGGCTGTCCGCATCGCGGCTTTTTCTACGAGCTGGCAAAGCGCAAGGATACTGTTATTGCAGGTGATATCGGCTGTTACACCCTGGGCTATATCGAGCCCTACAATGCTATTGACTATGTAATCTGCATGTCCTCCGCATTTTCTGCGGCTCATGGCAGCCAAATTGCTTTTGATAAAGCCGGTAATGGCAAGCGCGCTGTTGGTGTGCTTGGTGATTCCACATTTTTCCATATGGGTCTTAATGGCCTTATAGAGGTGCTTTATAACGGCTCTAAGACCATATGCGTGGTGCTGGACAACCGCATAACCGGCATGACCGGCGGCCAGGAGCATCCCGGCACAGGCAAAGACGTATATGGCGAGCCCGCCCACGAGATGGATATAGAAGCTGTTTGCCGTGCGCTGGGCGCAAAGAATGTTACGGTTATTAATCCCAACAATCTTGCCCAGGTGCGCAATGCCCTGGACGCGGCCTATGCCAAGGATGAGCCATCCGTAATCATAACCCGCTGGCCATGCGTGCTAAAGCCAAATATGGACGAGGCTGTGTATGAAGAATTCGGCGCTGACCTGTTTAAGACAAAATACATAGTCGAAGAGGATAAATGTATTGGTTGCAAGGCCTGCATGAAGACCGGCTGCCCCTCTATTTCCATGAAAGAATCTCCGGGTGCTAATAAGCTTGGTCAGCTATCGCAAATAGACGCAACCTGCGTGGGTTGCAGCGTTTGTGCGCAGGTTTGCCCGGTTAAGGCTATTCAGCTAAAGGCATAGGAGGAAATCTGACAATGAAACTGAGAGCTTTGGGTTATTTTGCCCTAATATTTGCTGCGATAGTGGGTTTTGCATTGTTTGCGCCCACAACAGCATATGCCAGCGAAGCTACGCCACAACTCTTTAGGTTCGGTGTGGGCGAAGGCGATGCCAGACGCTATGGCTTTGAAGATGCCGATGGCAATGTGGTTATTGCCGCGACATTTAGAAATGTACATTCTTTTTCCGATGGCTTCGCGCCTGTTAGGGGCAGCGAAGGCTGGGGATTTATAAATATCACAGGCGATGTTGTTGTGCCCATGATCTATAACGCCGTGTGGCCCTTCTCCGAAGGCTTGGCGCGGGTTAATGTGCGCGAGCAGGTGACAAGGCCTCGGGCCGGTGGTGGCACAACCACAACCACAGAAAGCCGCTATGGCTTTGTAAACACCGCGGGCGGCGTTGCTGTGCCATTATCTTTCAATGGTGCAATGGATTTTTCTGATGGCCGCGCCGCTGTGCGCGTGGGCGAGCCAAATGACCGACGCTGGGGCTTTATAAACGCCAGCGGCAGCATGGTTATCCCCGCGACATTTCTGGATGTTTGGAGCTTTTCCAGAGGCTATGCCCAAGTGCGCGACAGCAGCGGCTGGGGCTTGATAGACCGGGACGGCAATATACGTGTGCCGCTGCGCTATGATAGGGTAGAGAGCTTTTCCGGCGGATTCGCCCGCGTGCAGCTTAACGGCAAGTGGGGCTTTGTAAACGAAACCGGCCACGAGGCCATTCCGTTGGTTTATGACACCGCCGATGACTTTATAGGCGGCCTTGCGATGGTGGGCAGAGGGCAAAACTGGGATTTTGACTATGGGCTGATAAATACTGGGGGCGAGATTATCGTGCCGCTGGAGTTTACATCCGGCGAAATCGGCATGATAAGGCGACTGATGCTTATTCCTGCCGATAACATACCGTCCAATGTGCAGCTACTGCATTGGGACGAGGTGCGCGGGATTCTGCCATTGCGGCAACCCGTACAGATTTTTGATGTGCAAACCGGCATAACCTTCGAGCTGCTAAGCATGTCTAATGGCCTGCACGCCGATGTAGAACCCGTCACGGCGGCGGACACCGCCAGGCTTTACGAGGCCTTTGGCGGCTGGACATGGAGCGGACGCCCCGTTTGGGTTACAATTGGCGATAGAACCATTGCTGCCGCGCTGCATAGCATGCCCCATGCATCAACTACTGTGCCCGGCAATGATATGGACGGTCATATATGTCTGCATTTTTACGGAAGCACAACCCATAACACCCGGGAGCCCGTGTATCATTACCAAATTTTGTATGCCCGCGAGGCCTATGATTTTGTGCGTGATATTGTTCCCAATTTGCCTGCCATACCCGGCGTTGCCGTAACCCCTACAATTGCCAATGTGATTGTGGATGGCCAGCGCATAGAAATTCCGGCGTATAGCATTGGTGGCTCTAACCATTTTAGGATTCGCGACGTGGCCCAGGCCTTTAGCGGAACATCCGTGCAGTTTGGCGTAGGCGGCTGGGGCGGCACTACCCTCATCCCCGGCGGGGAGTATTACCCTGTTGGCGGCGAGCTGTCCATTGTGCAGACCGGCCGTGTATGGGCAAGGCCTACCGGTGTTTGGCTGGGCGGCTGGGCTTGGGGCAGCGGCGCAAGCGTGCCTGCATATAGCGTTGGTGGCATAAACTACTTTAGGCTGGCGGATTTGGGTGAGCAACTTGGCTTTAACGCGAGGTGGAGTCAAGAAGAGGTTGCGACGGTTGTTACTGCAAATTAGTGAGGTGTGTGCCAATGAAAATAGTCTATATGCGACATAGCGAGCCTTTTGGAACGCCGCGCTGGACGAATATTTGGGATACAGGCAAGCATGAATTAGGATAAACTAGGAGGTATACAATGACAAAATCAATACTATTGGTAGGTGTAGGCGGCCAGGGCACTATTTTGGCCGGAAAAATATTGACAACAGGCCTGTTGACGGCGGGCTATGATGTGAAAATGAGCGAGATACACGGCATGAGCCAGCGCGGTGGCTCGGTTTCGACCCATGTGCGCTATGGCGACAAGGTGTATAGCGCGGTGATAGAAAAGGGCGGCGCGGATGTGCTTATTAGCTTCGAGCAAATGGAGGCCATGCGCTGGTTAAGCTATCTAAAGCCCACGGGCCGGGCTGTTATCAACAGCCAAGTGATACTGCCGCAAAGCGTACTGACAGGCCAAAAGGCCTATCCCCAGGGCATTTTGGAGGATATAGGCAACAAGGTGGACACCACGGTGCTAAACGCCACCGAAGAAGCCGCAAAGGTGGGCAATCCCCGCGGGCAAAACATATTGCTTGTTGGCACGGCGGCCAAGCTGCTGGGCCTTGGGGATATCGACTGGAAAGCCATTATAGCGCAAAATGTGAGAGAGCAGTTTGTAGAAATGAACCAAAAGGCCTTTGACGTGGGCTATTCATTGGTATAAACGTAGGGCGCGGATTTATCCGCGCCGTTAAAATACAACGTACTGAAAGGGGTTGCCGGAAATATGCACATCGAGACCAAAAGAATGATTTTGCGAGATTTTGCAGAGACCGATTTGGCCGATTTGTACCAACTTGCAATCTTAATATCACTTAGCGCGCGGGTGCGTGCTGTAGGTGACGCTATGTACCCGCGCGGTTAGTGATATTTTGATTGCAAGTTGGTACTGCATGAGATTCTCGGCGACCCCATTGTTATGGAACATACCGAACCCGCCTATAATTTGGAAAAGACGCAAAAATTCCTGTCAGAATTTTGCATAGGCGAGGGCGGGGCGTTTGCCGCGGTGCTTAAACCCGGCGGCAAGGTAATAGGCTATGTGCTGTTTAGAAAAGACTATGAGCCGGAGATTTACGAAGCCGGATGGATTTTTAACAAAGACTATTGGGGCTGCGGCTATGCTTACGAAATTTGCGCGGCCCTGTTTGCCCATGGTTTTGAGGAGATGGAACTGCACAAAATCTGCGCCCATGCTACAGACACCACGAAGTCTGTGGGCATGATGAAGAAGCTGGGTATGGTGCAGGAGAGCTTGATATCAACTTGCAATCAAAATAATACTAACCGCGCGGGCACATAGCGTCACCTACAGCACGCACCCGCGCGCTAAGTATTATTAAGATTGCAAGTCGGTATGAAGCGCAAGCATAGCAAGTCCCATGGGGAATGGCTAGATTTTTATGGATTTGGGATTTTGCGGGAGGATTATGAAAAACGGGAGGTGTAGAAATGGCGATTCGTGAAGAGCTATTAAAGCAGAATCTGAATTTGGGTAGAAAATACACACATGAAGAGTATATGAAATTGAATTATGGCGATGGAGTCCCACGCTTGGAGCTTATTGACGGTGAAATATATTTTATGGCTGCTCCCAGCGGCGACCATCAGGAAGTCAGCATGAACCTTTCAAGAGAGATTAGCACCTATTTGAAAGGAAAAAAGTGCAAAGTCTTTGCTGCGCCCTACGCCGTGAATTTGCAGCAAGGCAAGGAAAATGATACAACTGTACAACCAGACCTTGTTGTGGTTTGTGACCCAAGCAAGCTTGATAAAAAAGGCTGCAATGGCGCACCTGACGTAGTTATAGAAATCCTTTCGCCATCAACCGCCAAGCGTGATATTGGCATAAAACAGAGAAAATATCAAGAAGCCGGTGTGCAAGAATATTGGATTGTAAGTCCGGAAATGCGAGCTGTGCAGCAATATACCTTGAAAGACGGAATGTATTTTGCGAATAATAATATGGATGATGAAATGGTGACTTCTACTGTACTGGAAGGTTTAAAGATACTGTTCGAGGACATTTTTCCGCCCGAAGATGACGATGAAAACAACCAGGAGGAGATATAATGGAACATTTAGTTTTGGCAATAAACCCAGGGTCTACATCCACAAAAATAGGCCTATTTCGCGGTGAAGAGGCTGTGTTTATCAAAAATATAGAGCATGACCGCGACCAAATTATGGCATTTCCAGACATGCCAAGTCAGCGTGAGTTTCGGCTAGAGTATGTGCTGGATGCCTTGGCAGAGCATGACGTAAAACCCAGCGACCTTAGCGGTGTAGTGGGGCGCGGCGGCCTAATGCCGACTATTGAGACCGGCGGCTATGCCATCAACGATCTGATGAAAGAATGGATAACTGCCGAAAAGGGCGGCTCGCATGCATCCAACTTGGGGTCTCTGTTGGCGGATTTGGTGGCCAAAGAGGCGGGCTGCGGCGCGTATATTTATGATAGTGTGGCATCTGGACGCCTGCCAGAAATTGCCGCCATAACGGGCTTTCCGGAGATAAAGCGCAAGTCCCTTTCTCATGTGCTTAATTCCCGCGCACAATCCATAGAATATGGCAAAAAAATCGGCAGTGCCTTTGAGGATATGAATATAATCATCGCCCATTTGGGCGGCGGCATATCCCTCTCTGTCTATGAAAAAGGCACGCTGGTGGATTCTGTTGGCGATGATATCGGCCCATTTTCGCCGGAGCGCGCAGGCGGCGCACCCCTGATGGACTTTGTAAATGTCTTCCATGAAAGCGGCATTGCCAAGCGCGACCTAAAAAAGAAATTGCGCGGCGCAGGCGGCGTGGTAGCGCATTTGGGTACTACCGACATGCGCGAAGTGGAGCAAATGATAGCGGATGGCGACAAAAAGGCCGAAGCCGTGCTGGGCGCGATGTGCTACAATGTGGCCAAGGCCATAGCTGGTATGGCCATAGCCGTCAGCGGCAAGGTGGATGTAATCATCATCACCGGCGGCATCGCAAAATCCGCCATGGTGACGGGCCTTATTGCAGACCGCGTGAAATTCATAGCCCCCATAGAAATTATGCCGGGGGAATATGAACTGGAGGCTCTGGCGGCGGGCTGTTTGCGCATGATAACGGGCGAGGAGAAGCCAAAGGTGCTGGTGCGTATTGATGATGAAGGGATTGGGTATAGCGAAGTGGCGAAGTCATGAGCTTTAGCAAGGATAAAATTGTAGACAGCATAAAATCAAGGTAATACCAACTTGCAATTTAACCAATAGTAAGCGCACAAGCACATAGCGTCACCTACAGCACGCACTTGTGCGCTAACTATTGCTAAGATTGCAAGTTGGTATAAAGTGATGGTTGTGCCGCAAATCAATCAGCGGTTGTTTGATATTTCCGGCATGCCGTGGTATAATATACCCCGATTAATTTGCATAAGAGGGGGATGACATGACAGTAGGAGAAAAGATTTCGGTATTGCGCCGCCAAAAAGGCTTGAGTCAAAAGCAGCTGGCCGAACAGCTGCTGATATCGCCACAGGCCGTGTCGCGCTAGGAGCAGGGGGAGAACATGCCCGATGTGGACAATATTCTGCGGCTTTCGCGGATTTTTGATGTGTCCACGGATTATTTGTTGAAAAATGGCGAGATGCCCAGCGGCGGCGGGGTGGTTGTTGATAACAACGAGGATGACGAGCAGAAAAAGGGAGCTTCTATTTCGTTTCTTGGTTTCGATATTGACGGCGACGATGATATTGTCATTTTTGGTGGCGACGGTAAGTATAAACCGCGCAACTTCATTATAAAAAACCTAAATAGTATTGCTTGGCTAACTTTTTTGATAATGGGACTGGGCTGGCAGCTATGGCATCCCGGCTGGCTTGTATTTCTGGTAGCCGGGCTTTTGGATAGCCTGCGCGGTGACTTTATGCGCAGCAGACGATATAAAAATGACAAAAGACAGCAATAAAAGCTGGATAATTAGGGGATTCCGGTTCAAGCCCAGAATGACGACCCTGCAAACCGCCACCCCGGGCTTGACCCGGGGCCTCCTGCGGGATAACGTTAAATTCAAAAGCCACTGATGTGTTCTATGTTATGAAAAATACTCGATATTCGCCCCCAAGGCCAGCAGGTCATCCTGAATGGCCTCGTAGCCGCGCTCTATATATTGCCCACCTGTGACAATGGTTTCGCCATGGGCCGCCAGCCCGGCCAACACCAAGGCCGCGCCGCCGCGCAGGTCTTTGGCCTCTACCGTAGCACCTTCCAGTCGTGCTACTCCACGCACATGGAAGAATTTGCTATTCTGGTTGATTATCTTCGCACCCATTTTGACCAGCTCTGCAACATGCTTGTCGCGGGATTCAAAAAGGGTCTCTTCTATGATGGCATTATCATGGGCAACCGCCGCTAAAGCCATCATCTGCGGCTGCATGTCGGTGGGAAAACCCGGGTGCGGCTGTGTTGTCAAATACCCCAGGCCATGCAGCCTATTGGGTGCGGTCAGGCAAATCGCGCCTTCTTCCAGCGTCACAAAAGCCCCCATATCTATGAACTTCTCCACAATTGGCCGCATATCATAATGCACTACATTCTTTAGGCGTATCGCGCCGCCGGTAATGGCCGCCGCCGCCAGATATGTGCCCGCCACTATGCGGTCGGGCATTACGGTATACTCTACGTCGTGCAGTTCGCACACACCCTCTATCGCAATATTGCTGCTGCCTGCGCCGGAGATTTTCGCGCCCATTGCCACAAGGAAGTTCTGCAAATCCAGAACCTCGGGCTCTTTGGCTGCATTTTCTATTACTGTTATACCGTTTGCCAAAACTGCCGCCAGCATGATATTTTGCGTTGCACCTACGCTTGGCGTATGAAGATAAATCCTGTCGCCGACCAGTTTTTCGGCAGACGCAACTATCATCCCGCTTTCTTCCTCTACAACCGCCCCGAGGGTCTCAAAAGCTGTCAAATGCAGGTCAATGGGTCGTTCACCCAGCTCGCAGCCGCCGGGTTGATACGCAGTAAACCGCCCAAAACGCGAAAGCAGCCCGCCCGCAAAAATGATAGAGCTGCGCATCTTTTCCATTTGATCCTTGGGCAGTCCCTGGGATGATAGGCCTCGCGCATCCACAACCACCGTGCTGCCGTTATAGTCTACAGCACAGCCAAGACTGGTCAAAATTTCTATAGAACATTGTATGTCAGAAATATTAGGGCAATTATGGATGATGCTGCGCTTGCCCAGCACCGTCGCGGCCAAAATGGGCAGGGCGGCATTTTTGCTGCCGGGGGTGCAGACCTCGCCCAAAAGCCGCCTGCCGCCTATAATACGATATTCTGCCATAAAAAATCACCGCCAAAAATGGAAACATAATCCATCATATGGCGGTGGGGAAAATGTGTTACAGAGTTTATTCTACCCTGTTAAAAACCCATCTAAAGTCCGGCAAATCAGCACTATTCTGGCGGTATACGGTTAGTGCAGAGCCGGATATTTCAAAACTCATATAAGAATCGGGCCAGTCATTATCCCAGAACATGGTTAGTGTATCTTGGTTTATTTCCCATAAAAATGTATCAATATCGCCATGGAAGTTGCTTGAACCCGTACCATCTGTATTAAATGTGTCTATCATACCAAGAAAAACATCGCCCTCGGGCCATTCGTCGCCAATATCGACAAGCTTCCAAGTGCCGATAATAGCGTTGATGCTGTCATCAACTGTGCTTATCTGGTTGTCATCAGCTCCTTCTACCAATCTCCAAATCCAAGTGAGGTCAGAGCCATGAAGGTTAGTGGCAGTTAGCTGCGAGCCCGATATTTCAAAAGATGCAACCCAATCCTCAGCTAACCAAACATAATCGTCCAGCCAGGCCACCGTCAGAATATTTCCATCTATGGTCCAAAGAAATCTTTCACCATAGTCCGGATATTCGCGTGCGAAGGAGCTAATGCCTGTGCCGTCCTCATGGTAAACATCCAGCAAACCAATGAAAAAGTCAAGGTCGCCGGCATAGTCGCCTCTGATTTCAACCAGCTCCCACGTGCCGACAATAGGGTGCTGGTTGTTGCTGTCGCAAGCTGTGCAGTAGGTCGTGGCGACGACTATCATAGACATAATGGCCGCTATAGCACGCTTTGCAGAAATCATATCCATCCCTCCTATTGTATTCTTCTAAAAAACCATTTTTCCACCGGATACTCCGGGCTATCCGGATCATATGTGATAAATGTCGAATCTGTTAACTGAAAGTTTACAGTTGTTTCATGCCATCCATCAATAATAAGTGTCAAGCGATTCCCTTGGATAGACCATGTGAAATCACCGCTTATCCAGCCACTTTGCACCATTCCCGTTCCGTCTTCAAAATAGGTCTCGACCCAATTGCCAAGATTATCCAGATCAGATACGCCCCATCCTGTGATGTCTTCGAGCTCCCAAGCGCCGACAATCGAGTAGTGGTTGAAGCTCGTTTCGGAGTGAACAGCCGTAAACATAACGGCTACAGCAAATACAATAGATAAAATGGCACTATTTAATTCTGGCATACAAACAACCCCTTTTCGTAAAATACAAAGACGCCGAACCCATTGATCCAGCGTCTTTTATGCACATAATAATTATCTCTTAGAGAATTGTGGCGCACGTCTGGCACCTTTAAGGCCATACTTTTTGCGCTCTTTCATGCGTGGGTCGCGCGTTAGGTAGCCTGCTTTTTTCAGCGCGGGGCGGAAATCTGCATCGGCTTCGCATAGTGCGCGGGTAATGCCATGGCGGATTGCGCCCGCCTGGCCTGTGTAGCCGCCGCCATGAACATTAACGGATACATCGAATTTGCTTGTCATACCTGTTAGTTCCAATGGCTGGCGAACGATGATTTTCAGCGTCTCTAAGCCGAAATAGTCGTCCATATCACGTTTGTTGATGGTGATTCTGCCGTTGCCCGGCATAATATACACTCTGGCTACGGAAGATTTACGTCTCCCCGTGCCATAATACCTCGCTTGGGCCATAATAAATCCTCCTTATTAGTGTTTAACACCTAGATTGTTAAATTCCAGCACCTCGGGCTTTTGTGCCTCATGGTCATGGTCTGGGCCGGCATAAACTTTCAGTTTTTTATACATCTGTCTGCCAAGCACACCCTTGGGCAGCATGCCTTTGACGGCGTGCGACACCACGAAAGTGGGCTTTTTGGCCATCATCACTCTGATGGGCGTATTGATATCGCCTTTAACCCAGCCGGTGTGGCGGAAATAGGTCTTTTGGTCGATTTTGTTGCCGCTTAGATGCACCTTGTCGGCGTTAATCACAATAACATAGTCCCCCGTGTCCACATGTGGCTGATACGTGGGCTTGTGTTTGCCGCGCAAAACCTTGGCAATCTCGGTTGCCAGGCGGCCAAGGGTCTGCCCCTCGGCATCCACCACATACCACTTTTTGGTGACATCGGCGGGCTTGGTGATAGTCGTGCTTCTCATGGTAATTTCCTCCAAAATATATCATAATCCGGGGCTAATGGATTATTAACATCATACAATCATCAATTATAATACGAAAATCGCGTCGTGTCAAGCATAAATTTCGCTATTTTCGGATTTTTTGGAATGGATAAATCCATTCTCTACGTACACCCGCATGTGCATGTCGCGCCGACTTTGCCTACAGACAACAGCACCTGCTCGCCGTTGATATCCCAAGGCTTGCTATGGCCGAAGGATTCATTCTGCGTCACATTAACCGCCAGCACCTCGGTGCAGATTGCGTCGCCATATTTTTCCATAATGCCGTGTATGGCTTGTGCCGCGCTTGCGTAGGAAAGGTGGATTTTGTCGGTCACATCAAAACCGGCCTCCTTGCGCATGGTCTGCACTTTAGAGACGATTTCGCGCACAAAGCCCTCTTCTATCAACTCCGGTGTTAGCGCGGTTTCTAGCACAACAAAATGGCTACCTGCCGCTTGGCTGGCATATCCTTCCATTTGCTCGGCTTCAATCAGCAAATCGTCGTTGCCTAGGGTCACGGCTGTGCCCTCGATATCAAAGGCTATCTCGCCGGTCTGTTGCAATTGCGCGTAAAGCTCCTTGCTGTTTGCCAGCAAATGTGCAGAAATCTTGGGCAAAAGCTTGCCATAGCGCGGCCCAAGGGTCTTTAACTGCGGTTTTAGCTTGTATGCGGCATATTGGCTCAAATCGGTCTCAAAAGCCACTTCCTTAACATTTAGCTCCTCGCAGATGATATCAATAAAATCGCCAGAAATATTGGCTTTGGATTCTACCAGCATTTTGCCAAGGGGCTGACGGTTCTTGATATTTGCGGCATTTCGCGCCGCACGACCGGCCACCACAATGTCCACAGTATTGCTCATTTCTTCCTCAAGCCAAAGGTCTATCAAAGCCTCATCATAGGCGGGGAAGCCGCAAAGATGCACAGAGCTTGGCGCGGACTCGTCGATGTCTGCCACCAGGTTTTGGTAAATTTCCTCGGCCATAAAAGGAACATAAGGCGCGGAAAGCTTCGCCAGCTCGGTCAGCACGGTGTATAGGGTCATATACGCGTCGATTTTGTCCTTGGTCATGCCCGAACCCCAGAAGCGGTCGCGGCTACGGCGAACATACCAATTGGATAGGTCGTCTGTAAAACGCGCAATCTCGCGGGCTGTCTCTGTGATTTTGTATTGCGCCAAACCCTCGTCTACATAGCGCATAAGCGCGTGCAGGCGGGATAGAATCCACTTATCCATAACAGGCAATTTGGTCGCGTCCAGCGAGTGCTCCAGCGGGTTAAACTCGTCGATATTTGCATATAGGACATAAAACGCATATGTGTTCCAAAAAGTGCCCAAAAACTTGCGTTGCACCTCTACCAGGGCCTCGCGGCTGAATTTATTGGGCAGCCAAACGGCATTGGCAGAGAAAAAGTGCCAGCGCACGGTGTCCGCGCCAAACTCTTCCACAATTTCCCAGGGGACGACGTTGCCTTTGCTCTTACTCATTTTCTGGCCATGTTCATCCTGGCTATGCCCCAGCACAATCACATTTTCGTAGGGGCTTTTCTCAAACAAGATGGTAGAAATTGCCATAAGCGTGTAAAACCAGCCGCGAGTTTGGTCTATGCCCTCGGAAATAAAATTGGCAGGGAAGATTGTTTTAAATAACTCTTTGTTTTCAAAAGGATAGTGATATTGGGCAAAGGGCATAGAGCCGCTATCGAACCAGCAGTCTATCACCTCTGGCACGCGCTGCATCTGGCCGCCGCATTTGTCGCATTTTATGCGGATTTGGTCTACGGCGGGTTTGTGGAGGTCTATTGCGGGCGACCGCAGGTCGCCCCTACGGGTTAATTCCTCTATACTGCCTATTGCATGGACATGCTCGCAATCGCACTCCCACAGCGGTAGTGGCGTGCCCCAATATCGCTCGCGGCTAAGGGACCAGTCTATTACATTGTCCAAAAAGTTGCCAAACCGGCCTGTTTTTACGTTGTCTGGCATCCAGTTAACGCCGTTGTTGTTTGCCATCAACTGTTCGCGCAGTTTGGTCATCTCTATAAACCAAGCAGAGCGCGCATAATACAGCAGCGGCGTGTCGCAACGCCAGCAATGTGGGTAGCTATGCTCGGTTTGCAACACCTGATACACATTGCCGCGCTGTTTCATGTATTTAATGATTTCCGGGTCGGCAGTTTTTGCAAAAACACCGCTCCATGGGGTTTCTTCGGTCATCTCGCCTGCATCGTTAACCAGCTGCACGAATGGCAAACCATATTTACGCGCCACGCGGTTGTCGTCCTCGCCAAAAGCCGGGGCTTGATGCACAACGCCAGTGCCGTCGGACAGCGTAACATAGCCATCACAGACGATATAGTGGCTATCCACATCGAATGTTACGAAGTCAAAAAGCGGCTCATAGTGCAGGCCTTCCAAATCCTGGCCTTTCACGGTCTCAATGACCTCAAAGCCCTCGCCCAGTACCTTCTCAGCCAAGGCTTCCGCAAGGATATAAACCTTTCCATCCTTCTTTGCACGCACGTAATTTTCGCCGCCATTCACGCAAAGGGCCACATTGGACGGCAGCGTCCAAGGCGTGGTGGTCCAGGCCAAAATATATTCGTCCGTTTTGCCTCTAACCCTAAACTGCGCGACAACAGAGGCTTCTTTGATATCTTTATAGCCCTGGGCAACCTCGTGGCTGGATAGGGATGTGCCACAGCGCGGGCAATACGGCAGGATTTTATGGCCCTTATACAGCAGCCCTTTGTCCCAGATAGTTTTAAGGGCCCACCAAACAGATTCGATATAATTGTTATCATAAGTGACATAGGGATTGTCGTAGTCCAGCCAAAAACCGACTCTATTGGACATTTTTTCCCATTCGTCCTTATATTTCCATACGCTCTCCTTGCATTTGGCAATAAATGGCGCAACGCCATAGTCCTCTATCTGCCCTTTGCCGGATATGCCAAGAGCCTTTTCGACCTCTAGCTCCACAGGCAGGCCATGGGTATCCCAGCCCGCCTTGCGCAGCACTTTATAGCCCTTCATGGTCTTGTATCGCGGGATAATATCCTTCACGGCACGTGTGATGATATGGCCTATATGCGGCCTGCCATTGGCTGTGGGAGGTCCTTCAAAGAAGCTGAAAATCTCGGCATCTTGCCTGCTTTCAAGGGATTTTTCAAAAATTTTATTTTCTTCCCAGAATTTCAGTACATCCAGCTCGCGCTGGGCGAAATTTAGGTCTGTGCTAACTTTTTTGTGCATAGCTCAATACTCCTTAGATATGATGTGTTCCATTGAAACTATATTGTCCAGCCGCTTGGTTTTCAGCCAAGATGGCACTAAATTGTAGCTTGATAAACTCGTTAGTGGCAACCAAAGCAATGTTTCTTCACCGGCCAGGTCTGTAGCAGTATTCTCGGGGATGCTTAGCTCAGGCCTATATTTCATTAGGTAGAAAAATAAGATCCTGTGGAACTTTGTTCCTTTAACGATGTAAAATCGTTCGTTAATAAATGCCAGCCGGTCGATTTCAAGCTCTATGTCGGTTTCCTCGCGGATTTCACGCAAAATGGCTTCCTCCGAAGTTTCTGTGGCTTTGATAGTGCCGCCGATTGTGTAATACAAGCCCGGAAAATTAGTATGACTAGCCACTAACAGTTTGTCATCATGAATAATCAACGCCGCCGCCCGGCAAATGAATTCGGTGTCGGGCCTGACAAAGCGCAAGTCCTCACCATTATTATCAAAAGGCCTCGTGGTCATTATCTTTGCACCCGGCCAGAACCATCGCCACCCATAAGCGCGCTAACCTCCGCCACAGACACATGATTAAAATCGCCCTCGATGCTATGCTTTAGGCACGAAGCCGCCACAGCAAATTCGATGACATCCTGGGGTTCATAACCCTCATGCATGGCGTAAATCAAGCCGCCAGCAAAGCTATCGCCGCCGCCTACCCGGTCTATAATATGAATTGGATATTTTTTGCTAAAATAGTAGTCTTTGCCATCGTAAAACATGCCTGCCCAGTCGTTATTGTCCGCACTGTGGCTTTCGCGTAGGGTTATGGCCACATGGGTGAAATTAAAACGCTCTTTCAGCTTGGTTGCCACTTCTTTGTATGCCTCGTGGTCCAGCTCGCCATGGTCCACATTGCTGCCGCTGGCTTTGATGCCAAACACCTTGTCGGCGTCCTCTTCGTTGGCAATGCAAACATCCACATAGGGCGCAATCTCGCTCATTACCTTATTGGCCTCGTCGGTTGTCCACAGATTTTTGCGATAGTTAAGATCGCAGGAAATTGTGATGCCCTTCTCCTTGGCCTTCTTGCAGGCCGCCAGGGCCAGCTTTGCGCCATTTGCGCTAATAGCCGGGGTTATGCCGGTAAAATGAAACCAGTTGCAGCCGGCAAAAATCGCGTCCCAGTCAAACTCATCGGGTGTGGCCTCTGCAATGGCGGCATTTGCCCTGTCGTAAATAACTTTGGACGGCCTTTGGGACGCACCGCGCTCCAGGAAATATATACCAACACGGTCGCCGCCGCGTACAATATGCTGGGTGTCCACGCCATACTGGCGCAGGGCATTAACAGCCGCCTGGCCAATATCGTGCTTTGGCAGCTTGGTTACAAAAGCAGCATCTTTGCCATAATTTGCCAAAGAAACAGCCACATTGGCCTCGCCGCCGCCATATACAACATTAAGGCTTGTGGCCTGCACAAAGCGGGTAGTGTGCGGTGGCGCCAGCCTTAACATAATTTCCCCAAAAGTGATAATTTTTCCCATGGTATTTTCTCCCTTCCGGTATCGCGATGTATTTTCAAAGATTATACCAAATTTTGTTGCGTCGCGCAAGTGCGTATGTTAAAATGATTTTGGAGGTGTAAACTTTGACTGACAAATTGACTGATAAAATTTTGCAAAATCGCATACCCCAAAAGATTCTCATTTATATAGCAGGTCTTTTCATTCTGGCCTTTGGCGTGGCTTTGTCCATAAACTCGCGACTGGGCGTGTCTCCCGTAAATTCGATTCCGTATGTTCTTAGTCGTATTTTTGGCACCCTGCCCGGCTGGTGGACTACGGGCATGTTTGTGTTCTTCATGCTCATCCAAATCGCTATTTTGCGTCGGGATTTCAAGCCCTTTCATGTTGTCCAAATCATCTTCGCCACATTTTTTGGCCTTTTTTTGGACTTCACCCTGTGGCTACAAGGGGGCTTCCAAATTCCTACATATTTTGGTCAACTGGCCATGCTTATAGCCTCCATTTTTTTCATTGCTGTGGGCCTTATTCTTATTATCAGCGCGAAAATTGTCGCCCTGCCGCCAGAAGCCCTCTGTTTGGCCATAGCCAGCAAAATAGAAGGTGCGAAATTTCATAATGTGAAAATTATTATGGACTCTGGCCTTGTAATCATTGCCATAGCCCTATCCCTGGTATTTTTGGGCGGTTTTGACGGCATACGCGAAGGCACGGTGATTTCTGCCGTGCTGATAGGCAAGGCCATACCATATATTAGAAAACTTCTATCGCCCGTTCTGCGTTGGGCCTTGAAAGAAGAAGAGATTTAGGGAATACAAATAAGCATGTTTTAATGAAGGAGAGATATTTATGTTGAGATCATTGCTAAGAGGGGTAGGCATGGGCGCAGGGCTGGGGATTGGCCAGGAGATTGTTGGTGCTGTGATGCAGACTGTAAGAGGCATGACGGATAGCGCGAACCCGGGCAATGTGGGCGGAGGCTTTTTTGATGCCACAGCACCCGCTATTCCGGAGCAGGACAAGCAATGCAGCGGCTGCGGCGAATTTAATACAGCCGACAGCAGATTTTGCGGTGCTTGCGGCAACTGTCTAATGTCGCGCATCAATCTCGCATCGGGCACGCGATGTACTTGCGGATTTATTAATGCGAGGGGACAAAGATTTTGTTCCGAATGTGGAACGCGCCTGGAGATATAAAATTGGGTATTGACTTTTCGACTAATATATGCTACAATCATCAATAATAAACCGTTGATGCGAGGGTATGGTTCGCGGAGGGCATGGTCAAAGGGCAGGCGCACAGCCAACCCGAGTATTCCATGACGTGTTGGCATACGTTAGTTGTCGGGGATGTGATTGCATCCCGCTAAGCGCACGGTTAAAACCCGTGAATCAAGGTGGCACCGCGGATTATCGTTAATTCGTCCTTGGCAGAGCATTATTTGCTTTGCCAAGGATTTTTTGTGTCTGCGCGAATAACACACCCCGTAGGGGCGAGCTGCGCTCGTCCGCAATCTGGAAGGAGATGGATTATGAACAAACGAGGCAGATTTGGAGATTATGGCGGACAATATGTCCCGGAAGTGTTGATGGGCAACTTGCAACAACTAGAAGCGGCGTATCTTCATTATAAAGACGACGCGGATTTTAAGAAAGAACTGCTGGATTTAATGAACAACTTCGCAGGCAGGCCATCGCTGCTGTATGAAGCAAAGCGCATGACCGAGGATTTGGGCGGCGCAAAGGTCTATCTAAAGCGCGAAGATTTGAACCACACAGGCTCGCACAAAATCAACAATGTGCTGGGGCAGGCATTGCTTGCAAAAAAAATGGGTAAAACCCGCCTAATAGCGGAAACAGGGGCAGGGCAGCATGGCGTTGCCACAGCCATGGCGGCCGCGCTATTGGGTATGGAATGTGAGATTTTTATGGGCAAAGTGGACACCGAGCGGCAGGCTTTAAATGTGTTTAGAATGAAGCTTTCCGGGGCGGAAGTTAATCCCGTGACCAGCGGCACAATGACGCTAAAGGATGCCGTAAACGAAACCCTGCGCGAATGGGTTTCTCGCATGGATGATACGCACTATCTAATTGGCTCTGTGGTCGGCCCGCATCCTTTCCCGATGATGGTGCGCGATTTTCAGAAGATTATTGGCGAGGAAATAAAAGCACAGATGCTGGAATCCGAGGGCAAACTGCCAGATGCTGTGATTGCCTGCGTGGGCGGCGGCAGCAACGCCATAGGTGCGTTTTATGATTTTGTCGGGGACAAGTCTGTGCGGCTTATTGGCTGCGAAGCGGCGGGGCATGGTGCGGACACGCCAAAAAACGCCGCAACCATGACAAATGGCACGCCCGGCATCTTCCACGGCATGAAGTCATATTTCTGCCAAAACCAGCATGGGCAGATAACACCTACACATTCTATCTCTGCCGGGTTGGACTATCCCGGGGTTGGCCCAGAACACGCGCATCTAGCGGATATTGGCCGTGCGGAATATGTGCCTGTGACGGACGCCGAAGCCGTAGAGGCCTTTGAGTATCTATGCCATACAGAGGGCATAATTCCTGCGGTAGAGAGTTCCCATGCGGTTGCACATGCCATGAAGCTCGCACCGACCATGGGCAAAGACCAAATAATTGTTGTAAATCTGTCGGGCAGAGGAGACAAAGACGTGGCGTCTATTGCGCGATTTAAGGGGGTAAATATCAATGAATAGACTAGCAAAGGCATTTGATGAAAACAAGGCATTGGTCGCTTTTGTAACCGCTGGCGACCCTAGCATTGAGACCACAGAGAAACTAATTGTGACCTTAGCAGAAGAAGGCGTGGATATAATCAAAATTGGAGTGCCATTTTCTGACCCTGTGGCGGGCGGCGCGGAAATTCAGCAAGCCGACGAACGCGCGCTGGCCGCCGGATGCACTATAGATAATATTTTTGACATGGTGGGAAGGTTACGCAAAAAAGTCGACATCGCACTGCTGCTTGTAAGCTACATGAACCCTATTTTTGTGTACGGCAAAGCGCGATTTGTGGGCAAATGCGCCCAAAGCGGCATAGATGGCATTATTGTGCCCGACCTGCCTTTTGAGGAAAAAGAAGAGCTGGCGGCCAACTGCGCCAATTACAGCGTGGCGCAAATCCAAATGATTGCGCCGGCTGCCATGGATAGGATTGAGAAAATCGTAAGCGGGGCAGAGGGTTTTATAATAGCGCCTGCTTTCGATGTTGCACTGCTAAAACTGCTAAAGGCTGTATCGCCGTTGCCATGCGTGGTAGGCGTAGATGTGCCAACGCCAAAACAGGCGCAAGAAGTAGTGGCTATTGCCGACGGGCTGTCCATAGAAAGTGCCGTGGTAAGGCTGGTGGCGCAATACGGCAGCAACTGCATAGGCCACGTGAAAGCTTACATCGAAAAAATAAGAGCAGAATTGTAGGGAGCGCATTTATGCGCTCCGCCCTGCCATTAAATCTGCCGTGGCGCATTGGCTACAATTTGCGAGCGCACAAAGCCCGCTATGCTGTCCTGCTCATCCTCGGCGGCTTTTGCGGGCGTTATTAGCATTTCGTTGTGCTCTATTTCTGCCAGCCGCGCCAGGGCCGCTTTAAACATCTGCACTTTTGCTGCAAATTCCGCCATGTTTTCCTGGGTTGGAACACGTGGCATATGTATGGCCTCGAATTCTGCGACCTTTTCGGCCTTTTCGTCTTCGGTAAGGGCGTTTAGGCCTTTTAGCATTTTGTCTATATACGCATCAACAGCGGCGCGCAGGGCTTCTGCAAGACAGTCCTCGTCATCTTCTTTGTCTGTGGGTGGCCATTGTGCGCCGCGCTCTAAATTTGCATTTTGTTTAGCCGCGTTATACCAGAAAGACTGCGGATTAGCACTTAGTTTGTTAAGCAAATTCATGTAATTACCTCCTTGTATAATAATCTCATCAGCCAAGTCCATCAAGATTGGCATATTTCTAAATATTACCATTTATTCAAGGCCAGACTGGCCAGCCGCATTTCTTAACTTCACTTTATTCTAA